>WNFJ01242159.1_pt2 | contig 20536 bp, 23 predicted proteins | sample 5400461 | NCBI WGS metagenome assembly WNFJ01 (sample SAMN13153349, study PRJNA577476) | soil metagenome | isolation source: 115 cm saprolite on Douglas fir-dominated hillslope | place: USA:California | collected 2013-09-17
CCTGCCGCTGCTGGACGCGGCCCGGCAGCGGCTCGGCGACCCGCAGGCATCCCGGCGCCAGCGCCGGCGTGACGCCGCGGTCGCCGCCGAGCGCGAGCAGATGACCCGGGTCGTCGACAACCTGAGCCAGGCCGCCGACGACGAGTACGGCACCGGCCTGGTGACGATGCTGCGCGGCGAGGACTTCCACGACGCCCTGGTCGACCAGGCCGCACCCCCCAGCACCGGCCTTGACCGGCTGGCCGGCCCGTTCGCGCACATCGTCGTGGACGAGGCGCAGGAACTGACCGACGCGCAGTGGCAGATGCTGCTGGCCCGCTGCCCGTCCCGCAGCTTCACCATCGCCGGGGACCGCGCCCAGGCCCGGCACGGCGAGCGGATCGGGCTCAAACAGATCACCCTGGCCACCCTGACCATCAACTACCGGACACCCGAAGAAGTCATGGCCGAAGCCGAGCCCGTCATCCGGGCCGTGCTCCCCGACGCCAACGTGCCGGCCTCCATCCGCAGCACCGGCCTCCCCGTCACCCACGGATCCGTGTCGGAGCTGGGCCCGGTCCTCGGCAGCTGGCTCGCCGCGCACGCCGACGGGACCGCCTGCGTCATCGGCGATCCCGCATTCCCCGCCACCTCCCGCGTCCAGTCGCTCACCCCGGAACTGTCGAAAGGGCTCGAGTTCGACCTGGTCGTCCTCATCAACCCGCAGGCGTTCGGCACCGGCATCGAAGGAGCGGTCGACCGCTACGTCGCGATGACCCGGGCCACCCACCAACTCGTCATCCTCACGAGCCCCTGACGCCGGCCCACGGCACGTGGACAAAGCGGAAGGCCGACGGTATGACGCCGTCCCGGACCACCAGCAGTGGTCTCAGGCGCGAACTCCGCATCGGGACTACAGCCAGCCGTCCTCGTCAGGTCTCCCAGAACCGCAGCCAGCTGAGCACGAAGCGCGTGTATCCGGCAAGATAAGGCTCCAGATCATCGATGACCTCGAACGAGGGTATGCCCGCGAAACCGAGCCGTGCCACCGCTGTGACGACCATCGAACCGTGACGAAACCGCAGTCCCTCGTAGCCACTGCGAGATACCACAGGTACCAGCCGCTCCTGTCCAGCGACGATGACCGGACGCTCCACGTGGTCAAACCCCGGAACCGGGGCCTGAACCGGGCCCTCGAAAGGCTCCGAGCCAGACATTTCCGGTGCGTTCTCCCAGTCCTCCCGTTCCCATGCGGCATCACGCTGCCCCGCGCGTACGATCGCCTCCCCCACAGACGGCAGCTCGCAATCGGCCTCGGAGAAACATGTCGCTACCTCGATCAGCTGCCCGGAGACCGCGAGCGGACGGCCGTAAGACAGCGACATGTCGGTAAGTCCAGGACCCCACCCGTCCGACCACAGCATCATGGGCATGAGCGGCGGCACAATAGCGAGCCCGAAAGGGTGCGGATCGACGCGGCGCAGCTTCGAGAATCTCCACCGCGAGACGGCCAGGGCAATCGGCACGCTGACGGCGAACTGAGCCCGCGACACGGCACCTCCGAATTTCGCTAGGTCCGCGCACTATTGGCTACACCATGTGACCCGGGCTCGGCAAGGCAGAGCCACCGTCCAGGTGATCAGCCAGTCGTCGCTGCGGTCCCGGACGGGAATGCCCGAGGGTCTTCATGACGCAGGATTGCGGAAGCGACATCACATCAGAGTTGGCGCGCCTAGCGTGTAGTGCGTGTCAAGTCGGGTGGTAGGGCAGGACAGCCGGCGCCCGGGAGTGCAGCGAGCCGCGATCACCCTGCCTGACCTACGGAGCGAGGGACACCTCCGCGGCCAACTTGAACTGACGCGCGCAGCGCCCAGCGCCACGGCCGTCGCCGGCTCAATGATCGTCGGGGTGGGCCTCGTCGCCGCGGTTCTTATCGGTGACCTTGTGCTGGGAGCTTTCCTCAGAGGCGTGGTCCTGAGCGGCGCGTTCCTCACCAGGACAGCCGTCGAGGAGGCTGGCCTGATCGTCGGGGTCCTTCTCGGCGCATTCCTCGCCCGCGAGTAGCTGCGCGGCCGGGCGATACCGGGGTCCCGGGCACGTGGACGCGGCCACCGGGTACCTGCTCGTCACCTGCGGCTAGCTTGCCGCCTCGTGCTCGTCCGGCGGCAAGTCCGCGTCGGTCGCGTGGAACGTGTCGCGCAGCTGCTGTTTTGAAACCTCGTCCAGGAATTGCGCGTCGATGATCCGGCGCACTTCACGCGCGGTCCACTCGACGCCGCATCGCTGGCACTCGATACGCCCGGACGAGTGCACGACCGGCTCGGCGTCACAATCGCACGGGCCGGTCGGCACCGGGATGCCGTAGCGCTCGCGCGTCATGCGGCGCGCCTCGTGCGCCGCATCGCGCTCGTGCGCGGCCAGATCCGCGTCCGTCACGTGATACATCTCCCGCAGCTGCTGCTTCGACTCCTCGTCCAGCCACTGCTGGTCGATGATCTGGCGGACTTCCCGCGGCCGGCGGGCGACCCGGCTTACCTGCTTGGCGATCACCTGCATCATGGGCACGCCCACCCGCGCGTCCGCCGCCCAGTTCTCGCTCATGACTAACTCAAAACATCTAAAGTGGCACAGGTCAACCCCCCGATGCGGAGGTCACGTCCTGGCTGACGGCGAGCCGTAGCCGCGACCGGACCGCAGGGCAAGTCGCCGACCGCGCCGATCTCACCCCCGTGACAGCGGTCCCGGGTCAGGCAGCCTCCTGATCGGATCAAGACGGAGCCGGGGGAACGACGACGATCATCGTGATCAGCGCTGGCTCCGGGCCCTCGTTGGCGTAGAAGTGCGGCAGGCTGGCGGGAAACCGGGCGGAGCGGGGCGCGGCCACCTCGTAACGGCGGCCGGCTACGGTCAGCGCCACCGTGCCAGACTCGACCCAGATCATCTCCCTGCTGGCCGGCCCGTGCGCGTCACCGCCGAACCTCTCGCCGGGACGCAGCGCCCAGCGCCATAGCTCGACGGCCCACGGCGGCTCCGTCGCCGCGATGATCGTCCCGGTCCCGCCCGCCTCGCCCCGCCAGAGCACCCGGGCCTGTTCCGGGCCCGTGATCCGCACGACCGGCTCGTCGGAGACCTCGACCAGGCGGGTGACCGGCACCCCGAACGCGTCGCCGATCCGGGCCAGGGTGGCCAGATTCGGGTTCGACCGTCCCTGCTCCAGCGCCACGAGCACCCCCTTGCTGACGCCCGACCTGCTGGCCAGCTGATCCAGCGACCAGCCGCGCTCGGCCCGGAGCGACTGCAGGATGCGGGCGAGCGCGCCGGTGAGGTCGGTCGGGTCCTGCTTCATGATCGGCCTCCACCCGGCGCCCGTCGCGAGGCTCGGTCGGTCGGTATAATGTACTACTGAGAGCATCATTCCGACCGGAAGCGTATCTGGACGTACCCATGGTGACTGTCTTCGCCCTGGCTGCAGCACTACTCTACGGAAGCGCTGATTTCCTGGGCGGCGCGGCCACGCGGCGTGCCCATGTGCTGTCGGTGCTTATGGTCTCGGCCACGGCCGGAATGGCCGTCGTGCTCGCGGCCGCCCTGGTGGGCGGGGGCCCGCCGCGGGTGGCGGGCATCGGCTGGGGGATCTGCGCGGGCGCGGCGGGCGGCGTCGGCTTCATGTTCTTCTACTCCGGGCTCGCGGCCGGGCCGATGAGCGTGGTCGCTCCGCTCTCCGGGCTCGTCTCCACAGTGCTCCCCGTCGCGGCGGCGCTCGCCGTGGGCGAGCGGCCCGGTCCGCGCGTCTACGCCGGCGCGCTGGCGTGCGTGGTCGCGATCGTCGCCGTCAGCTCGGGCGGCGGCCAGGCACCGCCGGAGCCGCCCGGTACCGGAACTCGGGCCGACCCGGACTCGCCGGCCCGGCGGGGCGTCCCCGGCGCCAGCCGCCGGGCGGCCCGCGGCATCGGATACGGGATTGCGTCGGGCGCCGCGTTCGGGATGTTCTTCTTGTTCATCCGCAACGGAGGCGAGTCAGGCGCGCTCTGGCCCGTGGCCGTGGCGCGTATCACCGGAACCCTGATCGTCGGGCTCGCCGCGGCCGGAACGCGGACCCGCCCGGCGGGCTGGCGGCCGGATGCCCGGCTGTTCCTGGCCGCGCTGGGCGCGGGCGTGCTCGACGCCGGCGCGAACGTCTGCTATGTGCTCGCCACCCGCGCCGGCCTGTTCGGTCTCGCGATCGTGTTGACCTCGCTCTATCCGGGAGTGACGGTGCTGCTGGCCCGCTTCCTGCTCGGCGAGCGGATGCGGTGGGCTCAGCGGGCCGGGCTGGCCCTGGCCGCCGCGGGCGTACTGCTGGTCACGGTGTGACGGATCCGGGCAGGCTCCTGCGGCCGGACGTCTCGTGCCTGTTCGTCCGGCCGCAGGAACCTCGGGGAAGGGGACGGTTCTCGGTGAGCTCAGTCGTCGCCCGTGTCCGGCTCGTTCTGGCTCGCCTGATCGTCGCTGCCGAAGAGCATCCCACATACTTCTAGGTAAAGCTGCTCCGGGTAGGGAATATGGTCGATGTTCCGCAGCGCCTGGTCCTGGCCGGCGGACTCGACGATGAACTCGCCGAAACCGAGCAGGCGCCCGGCGAACGAGCGCTGGAAGCTCATGTCGGTGACCTTCGTGAGCGGCATCATCGCGACCTTCCTGGTCAGCACGCCCGAGGTCAGCAGGATCCGGTGCGAGGTGACCACGAAGAAGTCGACGGCCCAGTTGATGGCCTTCCAGATCATGCGGCCGAACAGCACCAGCCATGCGATCCACACGGCGGTGATCACAGGTTCGTCCCCGTGCAGGACGGTCGCGGTCAGCACGGCCGCTGCCAGCAGCCCGGCGAGTGCCAGGACGCTCGGGCCGATCAGGACGGCCGGATGCCGCCGAACGGTGATGACCTGCTGCTCGTTCGGCAGAAGGTACCGGTTGACGGCCGCCGGGCCGCCGGCGCCGCGAGTTGGCAGCCTCATGTGCTCAAAGGTGGTTCACGAATGTGGCCAGCGAGGTGGCGGCCGAGTGGAGCCCGTTGTAGGCGTGGTGAACTACATTTGCGGCGCCGGTGGGCTGGGTGGCGAGGTAGAACACGATGAAGATGACGATCGCCCACGTTATGACCTTCTTCAGCATCCTGATCACCTCCCAACGCTCTGAGTGCAGGCGATGCGCAGCGCGGCCGATATGACCCTTGTTCCCAGCATAGCCCAGGGCAATCTGCCGACCAATGAATGATCAAGCCGGTGGTCGCCTGAAGGCTACCTTAGTTGATCAGCCCGGCTGCCGGGCCGTCCCGCGCCGATGACGCGCCGACTTCCGCGTTGCTGCGGCGTTCCGGGCAGTCTGGTCCGCTTGGCTACGATCAGTGTCCATGGGCAAACCGTCGGTAAAGATCCCTCGGCCAGGTCACGGGCAGGCATCGCAGCCGGCGATCAAGCGACACGTTCGGCCGGAATCTGGCACCATTCCCTCCGGGAAGCCGCGCCGTTGGGGTGACGATGACCGATGTAACTAGTGCCGATTTCTCCGTCGTCGTCTTCAGGGAGGACGATGCCTGGGAGGCCGAGCTCCTGCCCGCGGCCCTCACGGAGAACCTGGACGACCTCATCCATGCCCTGCGCCAGCAGCCGAGCATTGGGGGCACCATCGGCCTTGCTGCCGTGGGCGACGATTTCTTCGTTGCCTTGCGCGTTATCGGTAGCCAAGTGTCGGTGTTCCTTTCTGATCTCACGGCGTCGGTGGACTGGCCCCTCGCCCGCCAGGTCCTCGACTACCTCGACATACCCGTTCCCGAGGACGATGACGACCTCGACCAGGTCTTTCCGGCCGGAGACCTCTCCATATTCGCCGACCTGGGCATCGACGAGATGGAACTGGGCGCGCTGTCCGGCGACCTGGACATGTACCCCGACGAGGTCCTGGAGGCCGTCGCGCGGAGGCTGGGGTTCGGCCCGGCGCTGAAGCGCGCGCTGGACGGCCTCGACGGCCTGGATCGCCGTGATGGGCTGGACGGCCGGGGTGGCGCGCTCGGCCTGTGACGAGGCCGGGCCATGACCGCCGGGTACCTCGCGTCGTTCGAGCCCGCGATGCGCCTGGCGCTCGACCAGGCGGCCCGCTCTTCCGTGGGCGGGGACGATGCCGACGTGCCCGTGGGCGCGGTCGTCCTGGACGGCGCGGGCTCAGTGGTCGGCTTGGGACGCAACCGCCGCGAGGCTGACGGGGATCCCACCGCGCACGCCGAGATCGTGGCCATCCGCCAGGCTGCGATGGCCCGGCGCCGCTGGCGGCTGGACGGATGCACGCTGGTCGTCACGCTCGAGCCGTGCACCATGTGCGCGGGTGCAGTGACCGCCGCGCGGCTGGACCGGCTGGTCTACGGCGCTGCCGACCCCAGGGAGGGTGCCGCGGGCTCGCTGTGGGACGTGCTGCGCGACCGCAGGCTCTCCCACCGCGCCGAGGTGATCGGGGGCGTCCTGGAGGAGGAGTGCGCGGCGTTGCTGCGCGCGTTTTTCGGCCGCCGCCGCTAGGAGCTTCGGCCAGCCCGGCCGTTTCTCGGCGGTTCCCGGCGCACGGGCCCGGCCGGCCGGGCCCTGCCGGCCAGTCAGGTAGGCTCGGCTCCGGTGGAGTCGCCTAGTGGCCGAGGGCGCACGCCTCGAAAGCGTGTGAAGGGGCAACCCTTCCGTGGGTTCAAATCCCACCTCCACCGCCGTCGCGCCGGACCGGGGGCACCGGGCGTACCCGTGTGGTGCGCGGCGCGATGATCCTGGAGAGAGTCTAGGCCAGGCTTCCGGAGTGTCATTTTGGAACCGCAGAGCACAGCGTTCTTCCTGCTGCTGATGGTGGTGTTCGGCGCCCTGATGTGGTGGCTGGTCACCGCGAAGCAGCTGGCCTTCCGCGTCCTCGCCGCCTGCCTCGCGTTCATCCCCGCGATGATGTTCGGCGTGGCCGCGGTCAACAAGTATTACGGCTACTACCAGACCTGGGACTCCGCGATCTCGGACCTTACCGGCGCCAACGCCCAGGCTCCCCAGGTGCCGAGCGTCGGCAGGGTCGCTGGCGCTGGCGTGAAGTTCAGCACGTTCCTCGGCAACACGATCGACCCGGCGCTGGCGGCACAGGACGGCTACACGGCAAGCCTGACTGTGCCCGGCCAGCTGAGCCACGTCGCCGCGCGCACCGTCTACGTGTACTTCCCGCCCCAGTACTTCCAGAAGCCCTACAGCGGCTACCGCTTCCCGGCGATCGAGCTGCTGCACGGCTTCCCCGGTCAGCCCGAGGACTGGATCACCGTCGTGGGCGTCACCACCATGATGCGGGACCTGATCGGCGCTGGCCTCGCGAAGCCCGCCGTGCTCGTCATGCCGGACGCGAACGGCGGGCGCGGGATCTCATTGCAGTGCCTCAACCAGGTCGGCGGTCCCCAGGACGCGACCTACCTGGCCGAGGATCTCCCTGAGTACATCTCCCGAACGCTGCGGGTGCAGCCGCCCGGCTCGGGGTGGGGCATCGCCGGCTACTCGGAAGGCGGATTCTGCGCCGCGAACCTGGCCCTGAAGTACAGCAGCCGGTTCAGCTTCTCCGGAGTGCTCAGCGGATACTTCCAGCCAGCGAAGAACCAGCTGGCCCACCCGTCCCGGCTGGTGAACCCCTTCGGCGGGAGCGCCACGCTGAGGCGGGAAAATACCCCGGATGACCTGGTGAACTCGCTGCGAGCGGGCTCTCCGGTCCCCCAGTTCTGGCTGGGGGTCGGCAGCAGTGACCGCGCCGACCTGCGGAACGCTGAGGTCTTCGCGCAGCTGCTGCAGATCCGGCAGCCCGGGGTGACGCTGAAGGCCGTGCAGGGCGGCGGGCACACCATGTTCACCTGGCGGGCGCTGATGCCGCCGCTGCTGGAGTGGATGACGCCCCGGCTCGCCGACGTGGTGGCCGCCAAGCAAGCCCAGCAGGAGAGCAAGGCGCGGAGGTCCGCGGCGGCGCAGCACAAGAAGGCTAGCGCGCTGCGCCACCGGTAGCGAACTGCCCGGACGTCACCCGGAACCCCCTGCTCAGCCCAGGTCGAGCACCCGCACGTGCAGCACGGACCGCTGGTGCAGCGCCGCCCGCAAGGCCCGGTGCAGGCCGTCCTCGAGGTAAAGCTCGCCCTGCCACCGGATCACGTGAGGGAACAGGTCACCGTAGAACGTGGAGTCCTTGGCCAGGACAGTGTTCAGGTCGAGCACGTTCTTCGTGGTGATGAGCTGGTCGAGCCGGATGGGGCGCGGCGGTATCTCGGCCCATTCGCGAGCGCTCCGTGCATGATCGGGATAGGGCCGTCCCTCTCCGACCTGCTTGAAGATCACCTGACGAGTCTAGATGAGCCGCGGAACTCCCGCCGGGAAGAATCCGTCCGACGCCGTAGCGCTACCGGCCTGCCTGCGCGAGCTCCAGCAGGGCGTGCAGGCCGGCGGCCGCTTCCAGGGCGGATACGCCAGCGAGCACGACGATCGCGGCCGAGGCGGCGACCAGGACGGTCCGCCGCCGCGGCGGGCCGGTCAGCAGGGCAGCCACGCGTCGGGGCACCGGCCCGGCCCAGGCGAACCAGACCCGCTCAGTGAACTGCCCGATGATGCCCAGGGCGATACCCGGGGTCTGCCGAGGGCGCGCGCTGGCGAGCAAGGCCACGTGGCCGATGGTCGCAGCCACCAGCCTGCGGTCTCCGGTGACCGCGGCGGCGTGCTCGTCAGCCCAGCGCTCTACGGTGTATTCCACCGAGCGGGCCACCGGCAGCAGCATCGGGTTGGCCGCGGCCGCGAGGCGGGCGACGGACGCGAAGAGGTGGTGCCGCCCGGCCAGGTGCGCCTGCTCGTGGGCGATCAGCGCCGCCCGGCTGCCGGGGTCCAGGCGGTCAAGCAGGCAGCCCGAGACCACGATGCGCCCTCGCCTGCCCGGCAGCGCGTAGGCCTCGATGGCCGGGCCGGGCACGACCACGATGCTGTCGCGGGTGTCCAGGCCGGCGGCGCGACGGTATGACTCGGCCAGGGCTCGCGCCCGGTTGCGGAATATGACCACTACCCCCGCCGCGGCGCCAGCCAGCGCCAGCGCGGCCACCGCCCCGGTAGGCACGGGAATGGGATCGACGCGTCCCATGACTGACTGTGAGTAGTTCCCCAGCGCCGCCAGGGCCGGTGCCCGGGCGGCGGCAAAGCCGGCGAGCAGCGCCAGCGCTGCCGTGCTGCACCCGGCCAGAGCTACCGTGGCGGAAGTGAGCAGCCACGTCGCCAGGCGCGGTTCCAGCCGGGCCGCCAGCGGCCGGGCGGCTACTCCGGCCAGGGCCGGGATCACCAGCGGCAGATATAGCAGCCACACGCGCCTACTCCTGTCCCCGTCCCCAGCCAGGATCGCCGGCGGTGGGGTCCTGGTCGCCGGCCAGCAGCCGCCGCAGCAGCCGGGCATCACGCCCGGACAGCCCGGACACGAACCGGCTGAGCACGGCGTCGCGGTCGCTCTCGCTGCCCAGGGCCTGGCTCATCCGGCTGGCGGCGAGGCTGGCCTCGTCGACCGGCGTGTAGGTGAACGCGCGCCCGACCCGCTGGCGCGCGAGCAGGCCCTTGTCGTACAGCCGGGACACGATGGTCACGACCGTGCTGTAGGACAGCCCTCCCCGCTGACCGGCCGCGAGCCGCTGGCGAACCTCGCCGGGACTCAGCGGCCCGCTCGCCTCGCGCAGGATGCCGAGAACCTCGGCTTCCAGCGTCCCGGCGGCCCGCCGCGCCGCGCCGGCCGGGCTGTCATCCGCGGGCCCGGGGCCAGGTTCGCGCATCAGTGGCCTCCCGCTGGTATCATCTACACGTCTTGTAGATACTCTACAGTATCCGCAGAACGCCGGCGGGTTCGAGTATGCCACCGCGTGGCCCCGCCGGCACGCTAGAAGCATTGCCGGGTGGCAGGGACTCGAGCTGCACGGCGATCCACGGGGGCGAAGGGCCTGAGATGACACACATAACCTACCTGGAGGCGGCCGTCGTCGGCCTAGTCCAGGGCGTGTCCGAGATGTTCCCGGTCTCCAGCCTGGGGCACAACGTGCTGATTCCCGCGTTCGTCGGCGGCAGCTGGGCGCGCGACCTGAACGTGGCCGCGACCGAATCGCCGTACCTCGCATTCATCGTCGGGCTGCACGTCGCCACCGCCATCGCGCTGCTCATCTACTTCTGGCGGGACTGGGTGAGGATCATCGGCGGCTTCTTCTCCTCGCTGCGAGACCGCCAGGTTGAGACCGACGACCAGCGACTGGCCTGGATGATCATCCTGGCGACCATCCCGGTCGGGATCGCCGGCCTGGCGTTCGAGCACACCTTCCGGGTGATCTTCGGCAAGCCGGTGATCGCGGGGATCTTCCTCGCCGTCAACGGCGCCATCCTCATCGCCGGGGAGCGCTACCGGACCCGCGCCTCCCTGGCGGCCGACGAAGCGATCGCCGCGGAGCGGGATCCCGGGCTGATCGCCCCGGCACGACAGCCCGAACTGGTGGCGGCCGGGGGCCGACACCGGGGCGGGGCCCAGGCGCTGCGCCTGCGCGAGCAGGCCGAGATGACCCGGGCCGACCGGCGGCTGGCCTCGATGAGCTACCCGCAGGCGACACTCGTCGGGTCCGCCCAGATCCTGGCGCTGCTGGCCGGGATCAGCCGGGACGGCGTCACGATGGTCGCCGGCATGGCGCGCGGGCTGTCGCGGGAGGACGCCGCGAGGTTCGCGTTCCTTCTCGCCACGCCCGTCATCCTGGCGGCCGGCGCACTGAAGATCCCGGACCTGCTCGGCCCGCTCGGTAACGGGATCCGCGGCCAGATCGTGCTCGGCAGCGTGCTGTCCGGCATCGGCGCCTACCTGTCGGTCCGGTTCCTGCTCCGTTACCTGCGCACGCGTACCCTTACCCCGTTCGGGGTCTACTGCCTCATCGCTGGCCTGGTCAGCGTCGCCTACCTCGGCCTGGTCAAGTAAATGCCGGGTATGGCCGGAAATCTCCGTTAGGAAGAAGGCAAAGTCCGTGCAGCATTTCATCGCCACCTACGGGTACGCCGCCATATTCCTGCTCATGCTGGCGGAATCGGCGTGCATACCGATCCCCTCCGAGCTGATCATGACCTTCGGCGGCGCGCTGGCCGCCGGCGCCGTGCCGGGCACACACCTCAACCTGGTCGGCGTGATCATCGCCGGGACGGCGGGCAACGTCGTCGGCAGCTACATCGCATGGGCGGTCGGCCGGTATGGCGGCCAGCCCGCGCTGCGGCGCTGGGGCCGCCGGCTCCGGATCAGCGAGCACGACCTCGACCGCGCCTATCGCTGGTTCGACCGGTATGGGCCGAGGGCCGTCCTGATCGGCCGCCTCCTGCCGGTCGTGCGGACCTTCATCTCGCTGCCAGCCGGGATAGCGGGCATGGACCCGGTGCGATTCGGGGTCTACACGACCATCGGCTGCATTCCCTGGACGGCTGCGCTCGCCGGAGCCGGCTATGCCGTCGGCGCCAACTGGCACTCAATCGAGAACGGCTTCCGCGGGCCCACGTACATCATCGCCGCGATCGTGGTGATCGGCCTGGCCATCGGCGCATGGCGGTACGCCCGGGCGCGCAGGGGTGACGTCACGTCGGCAAACGGCCAGCCGCCGCGCCGTCCCGGCAGGCCGCCGGGCGCTCACAGCAAGCCACCGGGCGCCCGGACGCCCCGCTGACTGTGCTGGCCCGGGGGGACGACCCCCCAGGACCCCCCCGCGTGCCATCCGCTCGGGCCGACCAAGGCTGACCCGGGACTACCTCGTGATCCGGTAAACGGCGACCATGGCCTCGGCGGGCTCCGGGTCGGCGGCGGCCTCCCGCGTGCGGGCCGTCATGGCCAGCGCGGTGATGGCTCCGAGCAGCGACAGCGCCGTCGCGACGGCCATGGCCGGCCTGAATCCGCTGGTGACGCTCGCGGGCGAGCCGAGATGCCCGTTCGCGGCGAAGACCGAGCTGGCGATCGCGATCGCGAACACCGCGCCGAAGCGCTGCATCATGTTGCTGATGCCCGAGGCCTTCCCCATCTCGGCCGGGGCGACGGCGCTGAGGACCGCGGTCGGCACGGTCGGCAGGGCCATCGAGATGCCGACGCCGGCCACGAGCAGCGCGAGCACGAGCCCGAGGCTGTTCCCTCCGGCCGACGCCTTGAGGGCGACCCAGCCGAAGCCGATAGCCTGCAGGAGCAGCCCGGAAGCGATCACCGGTCGCCGCCCAACCCGGTCGGAGAGCGCCCCGGCGACCGGCGAGACGAGCATCGGGGTCGCGAACCAGGGCAGCAGCCGCACCCCGGTGGCCAGCGGCGAGTAGCCCAGCGCGAACTGGAAGTACTGCGCGACGAAGAACCCGGCGGCGAAGATCGCGCCGGACATGAGGAACGCGGTCGCGTTTCCCGCGGCGAAGGCCCGGATCCGGAGCAGCCGCAGGGGCAGCATCGGCTCGGGCGCCCGGCCCTCCCAGTAGAGGAAGGCGCCGAAGAGGGCCGTGCCCGCGGCCAGGGTGGCGACGATCTCGGCGCTGCCCCAGCCGGCCTGGCCCGCGCGCACCAGCCCCCAGACGAGGCTGACCACGCCGGCCGAGATGAGCGCGACTCCCGGCAGGTCAAGCCGGGCCGGGGCGCCGTGGCTTTCGGGCAGCAGCCGCAGCGCCAGCAGGCCAACGGCCACCCCGATCGGGACGTTGACCCAGAAGATCCAGTGCCAGTCCAGCCCCTCGGTGACGGCCCCGCCGACCAGCGGGCCAATCGCCACGGCCAGGCCCGCGAGCCCTCCGTAGATGCCGACGATCGCGCCGCGGCGCTGGGCGGGAAACGCCGCGGTCAAGATCGTCAGGCTGAGCGGCAGGACAGCGGCGCCGCCGAGGCCCTGCACCGCGCGGGCCGCGATCAGGGCGGACGCGCTGGGCGCCAGCGCGCAGGCGGCTGAGGCGAGGGTGAACAGCGCAAGCCCGGCCACGAAGATCTTGCGCCGGCCGAGCCGGTCGCCGAGCGCGGCGGCGGTGATGATGCCCGCGGCGAACGCGATGCCGTAGGAGTTCACCGTCCACTGCAGGCTCGCCAGGCCGACGTGCAGGTCACGCTGCATCCGTGGCAGCGCCGTTATCACGACCAGCGAGTCCAGCACCACCATGAAGTACGCGGCAGAGGTCAGCCCGAGGATCCAGCCGAGCCGGGGCCGCTTCCCCGAGGCTGCGGCGGCTGTCATCTCGTCGCTATTCGTGCCCTGGAACGATCTTGCTGTTTCCGGGATGTCGGTCATTGCCTTTTTTCCTAACGGTGTCCGGCACTGTGTGTCGACGGTGCTGACACCGGCCCGTCGGCACATTGGGCGGCGGGCGAGCGCCCAGTTTTGGTCCCGGGCGGTGTCAGTACGTGATCGAGGCGAGGCGGGGGCCGGAGGACGAGATGAGGCGAGCATGAGGGCGTTGGCTACGGACCTGCTCGGCCGGGCCCGGTCCGGCGACGGGGAGGCGTTCGCCCAGCTGGTCGCCCCCTACCGGCGCGAGCTGCAGGTGCACTGCTACCGAATCCTCGGCTCGGCGCAGGACGCCGAGGACGCGCTGCAGGAGACCCTGCTGGCCGCCTGGCAGGGCCTGGACGGGTTCGCCGAGCGCGCCTCGGTCCGGACCTGGCTGTACCGCGTCGCCACCAGCCGCTGCCTGAACGCGCTGCGGTCGGCCCGCCGGCGCGCGCCGATGGCGTGGCCGCTGCCCGGGATCGAGCTGCCCGAGCCGACCCGGCTGGGTGAGGTGCCCTGGCTCGAGCCTTATCCCGACGTGCTGCTCGAGGGGCTCGCCGACACCGCGCCCGGACCGGCGGCCCGCTACGAGGCCAGGGAGGCCATCTCGCTAGCTTTCGTGACCGCGCTGCAGATGCTGCCGCCCCGCCAGCGCGCGGTCCTCATCCTGCGCGACGTCCTGGGCTTTCGCGCCAGCGAGGTCGCGGGCATGCTCGACACCACCGGGGAGTCGGTGACCAGCGCGCTCAAGCGCGCCCGGGCCACCCTGGCGCGCCAGCTTCCGTCACCGGGGGTGCGGGAACTGGCCCCGCCGCCGGGATCGCCCCGCGAGCAGGAGCTCGTCGCCCGGCTGACCCGGGCCTACGAGGCCGGCGACGTGGACGGCCTGGTCGCCTTGCTCACCAGTGACGTGGTGCTGGCGATGCCGCCGGTGCTGCTTGAGCACCAGGGACGGGAACTGGCGGCCCGCTTCCACGCGGCCGTGACCTTCCGTGAGGGCCGCACCTACCGGCTGGTCGCGACGCGCGCCAACGGCCAGCCCGCGTTCGCCGGGTACGTACGGGACCCGCTGGCCAGGATCGCCCACGCCAACGGCCTGCTGGTGCTCACCCTGGCCGGCAGCCGGATCTGCGCCATGACCCGCTTCGACAACAGCGTCCTGCCCCGCTTCGGGCTGCCTAGGACCCTGCCCGACTGAGCCGCGGTTCGACGGGAGCTGGCTGGGCTAGCGCGCTTCGAGGAACCTGAGCACCGCCAGCACCCGCCGGTGCTCGGTTTCGCTCTCCGGCAGGTCAAGCTTGGTGAGGATGCTGCGGACGTGTTTCTCGACCGTGCCCTCGGTTACGAAGATCCGGTGGGCGATGCCGGCATTGGAGGCGCCCTCGGCCATCAGGGCGAGCACCTCGCGCTCACGTGGCGACAGGACGTCGAGCGGATCACGCCGCCGACGGGCTTTCACGAGTTCCTGCACCAGGCACGGGTCCACCACCGAGGCGCCGGCGGTGATCCGCTCGACCGTCTTGATGAACTCCGCCACGTCGGTCACCCGGCTCTTCAGCAGATATCCAAGGCGCTCACCGCTGGCCAGCAAGTCCATCGCCTCGTCCACCTCGACATGCGCGGACAGCACGATGATCGCGGTGCCGGGCAGTTCCCCGCGGATCACCCGCGCCGCCTCGAGGCCCTCGGTAGCGTGCCCGGGCGGCATCCGGATGTCGATGATCGCCAGCTCCGGCTGGGCCGAACGGACCAGGGCGAGCAGTTCGGCCCCGTCCCCCGCCTGGCCGACGACGTCGAACCCTGAGCGGCCGAGCAGGCTGGCCAGGCCTTCACGCAGCAGTACATCGTCGTCGGCGAGCACGACCCGCGGTGCACGCCGACTCAGCGGTGCTGCGAAGGAGCCATCCGCCGCCATCGGCTACCCGCCGGGGCCCGCATCCGGCTGCCCGGCGCCGGCCAGAACCGGAAGCTCGCAGGACACCGTCGTGCCGCGGCCCGGCGGGCTGTCGATAGAGAAAGTGCCGCCCAGCGCCTCGATACGGTCCTTCAGCCCGACCAGCCCCGAGCCCCGCAGCAGGTCGGCACCGCCGATACCGTCGTCGTGCACGCACACCCGGAGCGTGTCGCCGGAGGCTTCCGCGTGTACCTCGACGACCGGCGCGTGCGCGTGCCTCGTCGCGTTCGTGAGCGCTTCCGAGACGACGTAATACGCCGCCACCTCGATCGGCTCCGGGAGCCGCGCAATCGCGGCAACCTGGAGCTCGACCGCGATCGCGGCCCGCCGGGCGAGCGTCCGCAGGGCCGGCCCCAGCCCGCCTTCGGACAGGATCGCGGGGTGGATGCCACGGGCGATCTCGCGCAGATCCTCGACGACCCCGTTGAGCTCGCCCGCGACCCGGCGAATCTCCGTCTCGAGCTCAGGCACCTCGGCAGGCACCATGGCCTGCGCGAGGCGAAGCTCGAGGCCGAGCGAGACGAGGCGCTGCTGGGTCCCGTCGTGGAGGTCCCGCTCGATCCGTCGGCGGGCCTCATCCGCGGCTGCGACGATCCGCGTCCGTGAGGCGGCAAGCTCGGCTCGGCTCTCGGCGTTTCCGACGGCTGTCGCGAGGAGCTCAGTGAAGTCCGCCATGCGGTCGGCGCTGCCGGAAGGAAACGGCCCTCGCCTCGACAACGCGTTCACCACGCCCCACAGGCGGCCTTCGACGATGATCGGGCTCGCCACCATCGACCGGATTCCCAGCTCGCGCAGGCGGCCGGCGTCCGGGTCCGACACGCTGCGCCACAGGTCCTCGTCGACCCGGGCGGAGCGGCCCGTCCGCCAGACCACCGCCGGGGCCAGGTAGTCGCGGAGTTTCACGCGCGTCCCGATCGGCAAGTTGACCTGGACGTCCCCGACACCGTCGCTGACCGCCACGACCGAGGCCCCATCCGGCTCGAAGCGGGCTATGCCCGCGCCGTCCGCGCCAAGCAGTCGGCGGACTTCCTCGGCGACCGCCAAGAAGATCTCGACAGGGTCGATTCCGCGGGCGACGAGCGTCGCCACCCGGTGGAGCGCGGCCTGCTCCTCCAGGAGGCGGGCGAGCTCGTCACGGCCCGCCTCCAGTGAGTCCCGGTTCTGCGCGTTCGCCACCGCGGTGGCGACCAGGTCGGTGAACTCCGTCATCCGCTGCTCGGTGTCAGGCGGCAGTGGCACCTGCCCGGACCCGACGGCGATCGCTCCCCACAGCCGGCCGTTGACGTGCACCGGCACGGCGACCGCGGACCGTAGCCCCTCGCGGAGCTTGCGCTCGCCGCCCGGAACGTCGCGGAAGTCATCGACTCGGGCGGCCTGGCCGGTACGCCGGACGGTGGCGATCACCCCGGTCGGCATATGGCCCTCAAAGGGTTCCCCGATCCGCAGGTGGCGGCCCGTCGTGCCTTCGTTGGCGAGGAGCGTCGCCGTTCCATCCAGTTCGTACCGGATCATCCGGGCGGTGCCGCTACCGAAATGCCGGAGAGCCTCCCTGGTCGCGGCCGCGAACACCGCCTCGGGCGGTTCGCCCCGCGCGACCAGCATGGCCAGGCGCCGCAGCGCCGCCTGGGTGTCCGCGAGTTCGCGCAGTTCCTGCTGGGCCTGGGCGTTGGCGATCGCCAACGCGGCGAGTTCCATGAAGTCCGCCATGCGCGACTCGGTGCCGGCCGGGAAGTCCTCCCGCGAGGTCGCGGCCACCGTCACGCCCCAGTGGCGTCCCCCGACCACAATGGGCGTGGCGACCACGGCCCGCAGGCCCAGCTTGCCGGTTATGGCACCAAACGGGCCTTTCACGAGCCTCTCGCCGGTCATCCTGGCCGGGACCCCGCTTCGGAGGGCGGCCGTGGTGGCCATCCCTGGCTGCAGCTTTATCCGCAAGCCAACTGGTACTTCACCACTTGCCCGGCCATACGAGGCCAGGACGGTGGTATACCCCTCAAGCTCCCCGCGCTCCCCGCACAGGTGATCGACGCGGCAGACGAACGTCGCCTCGGCACCGATGAGGCGGCCGAGCTCATCCGCGACCGCGGTGAACACCTCGGCCGGCCGCGCGCCACCGGCGACGAGCGTGGCCACGCGCCGCTGCGCGGCCTGCTCATCGGCGAGCTGACGCAACCGTGTCTGGTCGGGTGGATCACGGCCCGCCCCGGCGTAGGCGGCGTGGCCCATGTCCGCGCCGGTGCCTGGCGCGTTCATAAGACTGACGGTAGCCCGACGCTCGGCGGGCCGGCAACGCCGGGGCCGTGGCCTGCGGCCTGCGGCTGATTCAGTAAACGCAGGCCAGACGCCTACTCCGGCCAGCCTGTATTGCTGGCCGGAGTCCTCTGATTCCTGCTGGCAGGTACTCGAGTTCAGCGGTAGCCATGATGACGCAAGCGGACCTGGCCGCGAAACTGGACAGCATGTGGCCCAAGTCCCGGTAAGCCGCAAGGGCGGAAGGAAGCAAGGCAAGAACGATGGTGAGGATTCTGGCTAAGAAGACATCGGTTCCCGGATGCGAGATGCCAGGCACCTCCGAGACGGTCCGGGCCGAGGCGCTGTTCGCGTCGACCCTGCAGCCCTCCGGGTCGCCCTCCCCTGATCAGGTCCGCCGGGCCGTGTCGACGACACTGCGGCGGCTGGGAGCCCGCGGCTGTGCCGCAAAGATGGCCGGCGAGTTCGGCGACCACCCGGACACCGCGGCAGCCAGGATGAGCTGGGCGCTGGCGGCGATCCGTCGGTCTACCCGGCGCGGTCCGTGACCGCGACTCGCAACCTGCGACGGCAGTCCGACGGCGCGCGCAGCGGCGGAATTCCTGCTAGCTGCAATGCGGCGGCGGCGTATCCCTGCCACGATGATCAAATGTCGCTGCGGTGCCTGCTCGTCGATGACAACGATGCCTTCCTCAAGGTGGCGAGCGTTCTCCTTGAGCGAGAGGGCGTAGCGGTCGCGGGCGTGGCCTCGAGCGCCGCCGAGGCGTTCCGGCAGGCCGGCGCTCTGCGGCCGGACCTCATCCTGGTCGACGTCGGGCTCGGGGACGAGAGCGGCTTTGACCTTGCCCGGCTCCTGGCCCGAGACAGCCCGGGCGGCGGTGCCGAAGTGATCCTGATCTCGGCGCGCGCCGAAACGGACTATACGGAGCTGATCGCCGAAAGCCCGGCGGCCGGCTTTCTGGCGAAGTCGGAGCTGTCGGCGCGGGGGATCGGGCGGATCCTCGGCCAGACGCCGTGAATGGCGCGCCAGCGGGCAACGTCTCCCGCGCACTCGTTCGGTAGTCTTCCGCGCAGTCGTTCGGCAGCGGTCAGGCGCCGCTGCGCGCCGCGAATGATCAGGACGGCCGGTTACTGCTGTTCTTCTTCGTCGCGATCGCGAGATGCGAGGCCAGCTGCGAGCGCAACGTGCCGCCGACCATCAACGGTCGGCTCAGCTCAGTTACGGCCGCATGCAGCCGGTCCTTATCCTGCGACGAGAGTGCCTCTAGCTCGCCCGCCACGCCGGCGGCGGCCAGCGTGGCGGCCAGTTGCCTTGGACCACTCTCGAAGGTCACGGGCAGCACACGGTCCTCGACTCTAATGTCCGCGAACCCGGCACCGTCCAGCAGTGCGCTCAGGTGGTCGGCGAGTGGCAGGCCCCACGGGCCACCCGCATAGCGGTCGGCGAGCTCGCCTCCGGCCACGTCTCTGATCGCCTGGGCCAGTACGGCGAACGGGGGGCACTCTTCGATGCGCTTCCAGACCGCGACACCTATCCGCCCGCCCGGCCGGAGCGCACGGTGGATCTCGGCCAGCGCTGCGAGCCGATCTGGGAAGAACTGCAGGCCCTGCTGACACGACGCAACGTCGAAGCTCGCGTCCGGAACCGGCAGCCGGTCCGCAGGGGCCTCGAGGTACTCGATGGTCGCGCCGTTCGCGATCGGGTCCTGGCCGACGGCGATCGCGAGCATCGCGGGGCTCAGGTCGCAACCTGTCACGCGCCCCGTCGGTCCGCTCCGAGCGGCCGCCAGCCTGGTGACCGACCCCGGGCCGCAGGCAACATCAAGAACCGCCTCGCCCGCTTTGACCGCCAGCTCACTCAGGAGCTCACGCCCCCAGGGCTCGAACATCCGCGGGACCATCACCTGCGCGTAGATGTCCATCGCTGAGCGCTGGGCCGACGCGAATCCCGCGCTCCGATCCTCTCGACCTATGCGGAGTGATCATTTTCCAGTGCCCGGACCGTACCACTGGATGGCCTGCGGCGGCATGCCGCCAGCCATTTCGGCGCGCGGGAGATTACTGGATGCGCGCCAGCTATGCCCGGGGGCTACTCCCTCGGTAGTACGCACGGGAAGTACGCCGCACGAACAGTCACGCTCAAGTGTCTCCCCACGTACGACGCCACGGGCGGCTGCGACGACCATTATCGAGGAAATTAACCGCTCCTCCGGCTCGTGGGAGATCACAATGTCGTTCAGCTCGTCACCTGCACAGCACGGCGGACCGAGAGCCGGCCTGCTCGGCGGGCTCGGGCTCGGCCGGGCCTGTTACCGGCACCGCTGGATCACCCTGTTCACCTGGCTGGGCGGCGTCACGTGCCTCATCACCTTGTGGATCCAGTTCGGCGCCGCCGCCCAGAACACGTTCAATGGCAGCGACCCCGGCCAGACCGTGCTTAACCAGCACTTCCCCCGCGCCTCCGGCGACACGCTCACGCTCGCGATCCGCTCGACGGCCCCGGTGTTGTCGCCGGCGGTCAAGGCGCAGATCACGAGCGCCCTGGTGCCGTTCGAGCGGGCGCCGCACGTCACCTCGGTCAGCGACCCGTACACGACACCGGACCAGTTGTCCCGTGACGGGCATATCGCGTTCGCGACCGTCCAGTTCGGCGTCGTGTCGGCCAGCATCCCTAACAGCGAGGCGCTGTCGCTGATGAGCGACGCCAGGGCGGCCTCGGGTCACGGGGTGACGTTCAGCCTCGGCGGGGACGTCGTCGACCTGGCGGAGACGCCGTACGGCGGCCCGACCGACGGCGTCGGCGTCACTGCCGCCGCGGTCATCCTGCTCATCGCCTTCGGCTCGCTGCTCGCCATGGGGCTGCCGATAGCCACGGCGCTGGCCGGCATCGGCGCGGGCCTGTCCCTGATCGGGCTGCTCGGCCACATCTTCCCCGCGCCATCGTTCTCGCCCATCATCGCCGGGCTGATCGGCCTCGGGGTCGGCATTGACTACGCGCTGTTCATCGTCACACGGTTCCGGGAAGGGCTGCGGGCAGGCGCCGCTCCGGAGGCCGCTGCCATAACGGCGATGCG
>WNFJ01006095.1_pt1 | contig 20509 bp, 18 predicted proteins | sample 5400461 | NCBI WGS metagenome assembly WNFJ01 (sample SAMN13153349, study PRJNA577476) | soil metagenome | isolation source: 115 cm saprolite on Douglas fir-dominated hillslope | place: USA:California | collected 2013-09-17
CGCGTCGGCCATCCGGCCCGTCGCGAGCCGGCCGGCGACGGGACCCACGCCGATGGAGACCGCGGCGCCCGCGGTACCGGCCACGATCGCGTCCGCGTACGACAGTCCCGCCTGCGCGAGCATGTGGATCTCGTGCACGAACTCGCCGGGGGCGTACCAGCCCCACGGCGAGTCCGACCCCGCGGTCATGCGCACGCCTGCCTCGCTCATGCGCCGCACGGCGTCGACCTTCACGTCCAGCGCGCGCCGCGCGTCGTCGAGCTGCGCGACCAGCTCGGGCGTCAGCCGCCCATCGCGCTCGCGCGCCGCGCGCTGGCGCTCGATCGCGGCCTTCTGCACGTAGAGCGTCGGATTGACCCACGCCTTCGCCCTGGCCAGCCGGTCGACGAGGTCGGGACGAAAGCGATAGGTGCCGTCGGGCTCCGCGAAGATGCAGTGGATGATCATGTCGACGTCGGCGTCGAGGCAGTTCTGCACCGACTGCGCAGACGTGCAGTGCGCGGCGGTGAGCTTGCCGTGCCGGTGGGCCTCGTCGGTCATGGCCGCCAGCTCGGCCACGGTGTACGAGGCCCGGTTCGGGTCCGAGGTGCGCGTGGAGCCGCCGCTGGCGATGATCTTGATGTAGTCGGCGCCTTCCTTGAGCAGCGTGCGCACCTCCGCGCGCACGGCGGCCTCGCCGTCGGCCTCGGAGCCGAAGTAGCCCATGTGACCGCCGGTGATCGTGATCGGGCGTCCGCAGACGACCATGCGCGGGCCCGGCGCCAGCCGGCGACGGATGCCCTCGCGCAGCGAGAAGGCCACCTTGCCCTTGGCGCCGTTCTCGCGCAGCGTCGTCACCCCGGAGTGCAGCAGCGTGCGCGCGTTCTTGGCCGCCTGCAGCAGCAGGATGTCGTCGTCTTCCTTCGCGATGTCGTCACCCAGCGTGCCGTCGCCCGGCGCGACCAGATGCGTGTGCGCGTCGACGAGTCCCGGCAGGATCGTGGCCGCCCCGTAGTCCCGCCGCTCCACGGTGGCGCCGCCGGGAGCATGGACGTCGGCGGCGCGGCCGAGGCCGGCCACCCGGTCGCCGTCAATCAGCAGCGCCGCCTGCTCGACGGCCGCGCCCCCGCTGCCGTCGAGGAGACGCGCCGCCGTGAGCAGCGTGTAGCGCGGAGATGGCGAGGCCATGCGGTGCGGCGAGAGAGTAGCGTTCCGGGCGGATGCGGTCAATCCGTCGGGTCTTTCGCCCGACCCTCATCCGTCGCGCCGTCCGTCACCCGACCTCATCCGCCTGAAACCGGCGCTTTCCGGATTTTCGGGTTCGGCACTCGCCTTGCTCTGTGGTCCGGCCAGACGTCACGCGCACTGGTCGGAAAGGAGGACACGGCCATGACGGAAGATCTGATCGTAACGGCTGGAGTATTGATCGCCTCGGCCATCTGCGGATGGTACGTCGTCCACGCCATCAGCGGCGTCATCCTCAGCATCCCCATCGATGACACGTGCACGATGGCCGCCCAGTGCCTCGCGCTCGCAGGCGGCTAGCCACCGGCGCACCGGAGTAGCGAGGAGTTTAGAGGAGCGCCCCGGCTTCGCCGGGACGCTCCGAAGGCTGGGGGGCTGGGGGGTTTGGGGGGCCATCTCGGGGCCCCCCATCCTAATCGTCGAGGGCGACGCGCTCCAGCAGCCTGATGTCCTCGAGCAGCGCGCCGAGACCGCGCACGACGCAGGTCAGAGGATCCCGCGCGATCGTCACGGGCAGGTGCGTCTCCTTGTGGATGATTTCGTCCAGCCCCGTGAGCAACGCCCCGCCCCCGGTGAGGACGATGCCGCTGTCGACCATGTCCGCCGCGATCTCGGGCGGCGTGCGCTCCAGCGACGAGCGGACGCTGGCCACGATGGTGCCGATGCAGTCGTGGACGGCATCGCGCACCTCGTCCTCGGTGATGGTGATGGCCTTCGGAACGCGGGCCACGGCGTCGCTGCCCTTCACCTCGATCTGCTGCGGCTCGCCGTTGGAGGGTCGCGCCCCGAGGATCAGCTTGATCTCCTCGGCCCGGCGCTCGCCGACGAGCATGCCGTAGTGCTTCTTGAGGTACTGGGCGATCGCCTCGTTCAGCTCGTCCCCCGCCGTCCGCGTCGACTGGCAGTGCACGATGCCGGAGAGCGAGATCACCGCCACCTCCGTGGTGCCGCCGCCGATGTCCACGACGACGTGCGCGCCCGGCTCGTGGATCGGCAGGCCGGCGCCGATGGCGGCGGCGGTCGGCTGCTCGACCAGGTAGACAGCGTGCGCGCCCGCCTGACGGGCCGCCTCGCGCACGGCGCGCTTCTCGACGGGGGTGATGGCGTACGGAACGCCGATGATCATGCGCGCCCGCCGCCACGGGTGCTTACCCTGCACCCGGCCGAGGATGTCCCGCAGCATCCGCTGGGCGGCGTCGAAGTCGGCGATGACGCCGTCCTTGAGCGGCCGGATGACGTCGATCCCCCCGGGGGTCCGGCCCAGCATGGCCTTCGCGGCGTGTCCCACCGCCACCACGGAATGGTGGGTCCGATCGAGCGCGATGATCGACGGCTCCGACAGGACGATGCCCCGTCCGCGGACGTGGATCAGGGTATTGGCGGTACCGAGATCGATCCCGATGTCATTGACAAAGCGTTGGGGCAGAGCTGACCACATGCGAGAACCTCCAAGCTGGAAGTACGGACCTCTGCAAGCAAAGCGCGAGCCGAATCAGCCTCTTGCAAAGTCCGCGTTTTTCGTGCTGCGACGGCGCGGCGGCGTCGGGAGACCGACGCCCGGCGTCAGATGTGTCGAATTTCGGCTGACGGGGCCTCCGAAAGTGATAATCTCTCAGGGCGCGTGAGCCCCCAGGGCACGCGAGGGGGTGAACGTGCAAGTCACAGCCTTCTCGACTCCGAACCGACCCGACTGGCGCTGGCGGATCGTCAACTACGCGGGCGAGACCATCGAGGAATCGCGCGACGTGTTTCCGACGATCGCCGCCGCCGTTGCCCGCGGCACCGAGCACCTGACCCGGCTGAACGTGGTCGACCGCTCCGCGCCCGTGCGCGCGTGGCGCTCGACGTCGCACCTGCGCAGCCGCTGAGCGCGGCGGGCGGTTAGCGCGCCGCCTTCCCCTGCGGCAGGCCGTACAGGCGGCACACGTTCTCGAACACGATCTTCCGCCGCACGCGCGGCGAGATGGCGGCGAGGTTCTTCTCGATCGTCGCGTGCGACTCGGGCCAGATGCAGTCCGGGTGCGGGTAGTCGGCCCCCCAGATGATGTTGTCTTCGCCGATCAGCGGGATGATCGGCTCCAGGTACTGGTCTTGCTGGTACGTCACGAAGCCCTGCCGTTTGAAGTACTCGCTCGGCTTCATCGAGAAATTCAGCGCGCGCGCCCGGTCGTGATATTCGGTGTCGAGCCGATCGAAGACGTAGGGCAGCCACGTCACGCCCGACTCGCCCAGCACGAAGTTGAAGTCCGGATACTTCTCGCAGGCGCCGGAGGCGAGCAGCGAGACGAGCACCTCCATCGTGTCGAGCTGGAAGAGCGCCGAGCGCACGAGCCGCCACTGGAGGTTGAACTCCTTCTCCATCTCCGGCGTATCCGGCGCGCGCAGGCCTTTGAAGCCCGTCGAGTGAAAGGAGATCGGGAAGCGGCACTCCGCCGCGGCCTCCCACAGCGCGTACCAGGCGTGATGGTAGAGCGGCGGGCTCATGCGCTTGAACGCGAGGTCGCCGCCGCGCAGCCCCAGCTTGGCGCAGCGCCGCACCTCGGCGGCCGCCTCGACGGGATCGGTGTTCGGGATGATGGCCAGCGGGAAGACGCGGGACGGATCCGAGCGCTTGGCGAAATCCGCGGCCCAGTCGTTGTAGACCTTGTTCGCCCACGTGCGCTGCTCGGCCTTGTCGATCAGGTCGTTGATCATGAGGCAGCCGTAGACGACCTCGGCCTCGACGCCGTCGCGGTCCAGGTCGGCCAGCCGTAGCTCCGGCGTCGTCGGCCGCGGCTTCGTGCCCGGCGCGTTGCCCCACTCGAAGCCGAGGTCCTTCATCTCGTCGATGTGGCCGAACATCCCCTTCTGATACTTGAGGAACCCGGGCCCCACGCCGTTCCACATCCCGCGGTCCTGCGCGTCCACGAACCAGTGCAGGCCGTCTTCCAGCTCCTCGACCCGCGGCGCCAGGAGCTTCCACTTCGCCGGCGCCTGCGAGGACCAGAGGTCGGCCGGGCAGTAGGTCAGATCGATGTGGTTGTCACCGGAGATCAGCCGGTCTTGCATGGCGCGCTCCTGGGTGCCGGGTCACGGCTCGATGGTGGCGAGATCGTAAACCGGATCGGGAGCGGGCGCCAGCCATCGACCCATGATCGCCTCAGAGGACCTCGAGGGCGAGGTCGCGGATCCGGAAGCCACTGATGGGGTTGAGGTCCATCGGACACGCGCTCACCGCGGCGACCAGGTTGATGAGCGCGCGCAATTCGAGGGTGTCGCCCGGCTGGGCGAGCGACTCGCCGAACTGCACCCGGCCGTCGGGATACGACTACGGTGCCCTTGACGTTGAAGTCGTACTCGTAGCGCCACGGATCACACATCGCGATGATCATGTCGTGGCGCCCCGTGTCGTCGCGCATGATCTCCACGATGGGCCGGCGACGGTTGCTGCGCAGCCGGTCGCCGGTCGTCGGGAAGAGGCGCCCGATGGACACCACGGTGTGCATGGTGCTGAGCGCCTCGCGCATGTCGTCGGCGTTGTAGGCGATGAAGTCGGCCACCTGACGGCCCTCGACGTTGATGATCCGCAGCGTCTGCCCCTCGCGAAGCGTGACGGCACGCGCGGTGCCGGCGGGGACGTGGATCCGTGTCGTCATACTCAGAGCGCGCGGGCGACCCGCGTGCCGTCGAGGATGGCGTCGTGGACGCGGCGCGGCGAGTACGCGTCGCCGATCACCTTCAGCTCCGCCACCCGGCCCTCCAGCTCCCGCGACAGCGGATCGTGCGCCTTGCCGCCGAACGCCAGCACCACGGCGTCGGCCTCGACGATGGCCTCGGCGTTCGAGAACGTGTGACGCGTTCGCACGCCGTGGGGCACGATCTCCCTCGCCACCGTCATGGGGATCAGCGTCACGCCGCGCGCGAACAGCCGCGCGTAGAGATCGGAGCGCGTGCCCTCGTCGATGTCCTCGCCCACCATGAAGTAGCGGCACAGGATCGTGACCTGCGCGCCGCGCTCGGCGAGGAAGTCCGCCGTCGTGGGCGCCGCGAAGTAGCCCTCCTCGTCGACGATGACCACGCGACGACCCGGCGTCACGCGGCCGGTCAGCACGTCGACGGTGCTCGTGACGTGCGGCAGCGTCGCGCCCGGGATGTCGGGCACGCGCTGGGTCGCCCCGGTGGCCAGGATGACGGCGTCCGGCCTCAGCGCGAGCACGTCGGCGCCGGAGGCCCGCGTGTCGAGCCGGATCTCGACGCCGGCCTTCCGCGCCTGGCCGGCGAGCCACGCCGGGATCGACGCGTAGTCCTCGCGCTTGGGCGCGCGCGCGACGGCGAGGACCTGGCCGCCGACGGCGGAGGTGGCCTCGAGCAGGATCGTCTGGTGTCCGCGCAGCGCGGCGACGCGCGCCGCCTCCAGCCCGGCCACGCCGCCGCCCACCACCACCACGCGGCGCCGACTGGACGCGGGGTGGATGTCCATCAGCTCGGCCTCGCGGCCGATGGCCGGGTTCTGGATGCACGTGATCGCCTTGCCCTGGCGCAGGCGCCCGATGCAGCCCTCGGCCGCGCCGACGCACACGCGCACGTCGTCGAGCCGGCCCTCGCCGACCTTCTTCGGCATCTCGGGGTCGGCGATCAGCGCCCGCGTCATGCCGACGAGGTCGCACACGCCGGCCGCGAGCGCCGCCTCCGCCTGCTCGGCGGTCACGATGCGGCCGGCCACGATCACCGGCACGCGGACCACGCTCTTCGTGAGCGCCGCGAGGTCGTTGAAGACGCCGCGCGGGTGGTAATGCGACGGCGTCACCGCCGCCTCGTACTTGAGGGTCTCCGTGTTGGAGCCGCTGACCATCCAGTAGTCGGCGATGCCGAGCGCGTCGAGCCGCCGCGCGATCTCCAGCAGCTCCTCGCGCGTGAGACCGCCTTCCACGAAGTGGTCACCGCTGTGGCGCAGGCCCAGGATGAAGTCGCGCCCCACCGCCTCCCGCAGTGCGCGCAGCACCTCGGTCGGCAGGCGCAGGCGGTTGTCCAGGCTGCCGCCGTACTCGTCGGTCCGCGTGTTGGCGAGCGGCGAGATGAAGTTCTCGAGCAGGTGCCCGCCGTAGAGCGGGATGTCGGCGCCGTCGTAGCCGCCCTTCTTGAGCCGCACCGCCGCCGCCGCCCACGCGTCGATCACCTCGCGGATCTCGGCCCTGCTCATGACGTGGGGCCACTCGCGATGGCGCTCCTCGCGCGTGTCGGAGGGCGCCCACAGCGGCGTGCCGGAGTACCAGGAGTGGCCCCGGCGCCCGCGGTGCGAGATCTGCGACAGGCAGAGGGCGCCGTGGCGGTGGATTGCCTCGCTCATCTGGCGGAACTGGGGGATGACGCTGTCGTCCCAGTTGTTGACCTCGCCCCAGTCGTTGATGGACGTCGGATGGATGCTGGAGGAGCCGAACATCATGACGACGCCGCAGCCGCCCTTCGCCTTCTCCTCGTGGTAGCGGACGTAGCGGTCGGTGATGCTGCCCTTCTCACCGAAGGCGGCGCCGTGCGGCGTGGAGACGATGCGGTTCTTGGCGGTGGCGTGGCCGAGCGCGATCGGGCTGAACAGCCGGGCAAACGGGGCGCTCATCACTTCAGCCGCGCGTCGTAGAGGAACAGCATGTTGTCGATCCACGGCTTCCAGTCCAGGCGGTTGCTGATCCCGAAGATGTGCGCCTGCTGGTAGGCCTTGATGATGGGCGCATCCTCGAAGATGATCTCCTGCGCCTTGAAGTAGAGGGCGCGGCGCTTCTCGGGATCGTTGGTGCCCTGGGCGTCCTCCAGGACACGGTCGAGCGCCTCGTTCTTGTGGATGGCGAGGGCGGACTTGCTGTGCAGCGAGTTCACCAGCAGGTCGCCGTCGAAGAGCCCGGCGCCGCCCCACGCCGTCATGTAGGCGGGCAGCAGCTCGCGCTTGCGCCACTTCGTCGTGTAGACGCTCTGCTCCCACACCTGCACGGTGGCCTTGATGCCCACCTTGCCCAGCATGCCCGCCATCGCCTGCATCACCTCGATGTCGTTCATGTAGCGGCGGTTCGGCGCGTGCAGGGTCATCTCGAAGCCGCCGGCGTAGCCGGCCTCGCGCAGCAGCGCCTTCGCGCGCTCGGGATCGTACCCCCACCACTTCATGGCGGGGTTGAAGCCGAACGCCTCGCGCTCCAGCGGCACACCCAGCACCTGGCCGTACCCCTCCAGCACCGTCTTGATGATGGTGTCCATGTCAATGGCGTGATTGATCGCGCGGCGTACGCGCGCGTCCTGCCACGGGCCCGGCATCAGGTAGTTGGTCATCTTCACCATGATGACGAAGCCGCCGAGCGTGCTGACCTCGGTGCGCGCGACGCCGCTGGCCTTGATCTTGGCGACCTGGTCGGGCGGCACGTCGCTGACGAGATCGGCCTGGCCCGCGAGCAGGGCCGCCACGCGCGTCGTGAGCTCGGGCACCGGGCGGAAGACCAGCCGCTCGATGGCCGGCGCCCCGCGGTGGTAGTCGCGGTTGGCCTCGAGGACGAGGCGCTCGTCCTTGACCCACTCGACGAACCGGTAGGGCCCGGTGCCGACGGGCTTGACGGCGAAGCCGGCGTCGCCGACCTGTTCGATGTACTTGGGCGGCACGATGCCGACGGTGCCGCAGTGGCCGGGGCTCATGCGCACGGGCAGCAGCGGGAAGGGCTTGCTCGTCACGATGTTCACGGTGGAGGCGTCGACCACGTCGACGTGGTCGATGGTCGCAATGCTGGTGCGGCCGGGCGCGCCCTGCTTGGGATTGAGCATCCGCTCGATGCTGTACTTGACGGCGGCGGCATCGAGCGGCTCGCCGTTGTGGAACTTGATCCCGCGCCGCAGCTTGAACTGCCAGGTCGTCTCGTTGAGCAGGCGCCAGGACTCGGCGAGGTTGCCCTCGAGCTTGAGCGTCTTGAGGTCGCGCCGCAGCAGCGTGTCGAAGATCTGCCGGTCGGGCTCGTGGGCGTTCTTGTCGCAGTGCATGTGCCAGTCGAGCGTGGCCGCCTCGCCGGACTGCACGACGATCACGGGCCTGGGCTGCGCCGGCGCGGCGCCGGCCGCCAGGATGACGAGCGCGAGCGCTCCGAGCGGGATCCGTCTCATGGTCGATGTCCTCTCTAGAACCGGTCCACGGTCCCTCGTGTCTGCAGATACGGATCGAGCGCGTCCCGCAGGGCATCGCCGATCAGGTTGATCGCCATGACGGTGGCGAAGAGCGCCGCGCCGGGCGACAGGGCCAGCCAGTAGCGCGTGTCGACGAACTGCCGGCCCTCGGCGAGCATGCCGCCCCACGACGGGATGCTAAGCGGTACGCCGAGCCCGAGAAAGCTGAGCCCCGCCTCGGTGAGGATGGCCCCGGCCACGCCGAAGGTGGCCACCACGATCAGCGAGGCGCTCACGTTCGGCAGGATGTGGCGCCACACGATGCGCGGCACCGACAGGCCGAGGGAGCGCGCGGCGTCGACGTACGCGCGCTCGCGCACGGCCAGCGTCTCCGCACGCACCACCCGCGCGTAGGTCGCCCAGCTGCTGAGCCCGACCACGAGGATGATGTTGCGCACGCTCGGACCCAGCACGCCGATGATCGTGATGGCGAGCAGGATGAACGGGAAGGCGAACTGCATGTCGGCCAGCCGCATGATCAGGTGATCGGCGACGCCGCCGCGGATGCCGGCCGTCAGCCCCAGGCTCGTGCCGACGCTGCCCGCGAGCAGCACCGCCGACATGCCGATCAGCACCGAGGTCCGCGCGCCGTGGATCACGCGGCTGAGGATGTCGCGGCCGAGCTGATCGGTGCCGAGCAGCGCGAGGTCGCCGTCGGGCGTGCGCGCCGTCGGCGGCGTGAAGCGCGCGAGCAGGCGCTGCTCGTTGGGATCGGCGGGGGCGAGCCGACCCGGCAGCAGCGCGCAGAGCGTGACCAGCCCCACCGCGGCCAGCCCGAGCCCCGCGCCGGGCGAGCCGATCAGCGCACGCGTGCGGCGGCCGCTAGGCAAGGCGCACCCGCGGGTCGAGCGCCATATAGAGGAGGTCGATCGCCGCGTTCAGGAGGATGAGGCTCGCGGCCACCGTGAACACCACGGCCTGGAGCAGCGGGACGTCCTTGTTCACCACCGCCTCGACGGCCAGGCGTCCCACGCCCGGGTACGCGAAGACCGCCTCGGTGATGACGGCGCCGCCCAGCAGGTTGCCCAGCTCCAGCCCGATCGCCGTCACGATCGGGATCGCGCCGTTGCGCAGGGCGTGGCGCAGGATCACGCCCCACTCGCTGATGCCCTTGGCGCGCGCCGTCCTCAGGAAATCCTGGTGCAGGACCTCGAGCATGCTGGAGCGCGTGATGCGCGCGGTGCGCGCCATCGCCCACACGCCCAGCGTCAGCGCGGGCAGCACGAGCGCGGCGAGCCCCTCGCCGCCGTAGACGGGCACCCAGCGCAGCTGGACGGCGAAGACGAGGATCAGCAAGATGCCCAGCCAGAACGTCGGCATGCACTGCCCCGACAACGCGAGCGTCATCGCGAACGTGTCGAGCACGGAGTTGCGACGCAGGGCCGAGAGGATGCCGAGCGGCAGCGCGAGCGCGACCGCGAGCGCCATCGCCACCACGGCCAGCTTCAGCGTGGCGGGAAAGCGCGTGAGCACGAGCGGCAGCGTCGGCTGCTGGTGGCGCAGCGAGCGGCCGAAGTCGCCCTGCACCGCGCGCAGGAGAAAGCGACCGTACTGCTCGGGCAGCGGCCGGTCGAAGCCGAGCGCGGTCCGGACCATCTCGTAGTCCTGGCGGGTGCCTTCCGGGCCGACGTAGAGCGCGGTGGGATCGCCGGAGAGGTGGACGACGAGAAAGACCGCCAGCGTGATGCCGAAGAGGAGCACCAGCGCCCACGCGAGCCGGCGGGACAGGTACGCGATCACCAGCGGAACGTACAGTACAAGGCGGTCCCGCTCCAAGCGAGCCCGCGCGGCCGCAGACCTCGCCCACCGGCGAGCCGAGCCGCGCGTGCGCGCGTACGCGGCGACGTCCCGGGTGCCTCAGCCCCTCCGCGCCGCCGCGGCGTCCGCCTTCTTGAAATCGGCTTCGGTGAAGCCGTAGAGATGCGCGCCGCCCACCAGGATTTGCGCGGCGATCTCGCGCGGGACGTTCTTCAGGAGATTCTCCGAGACGTGCGGGAAGTTGGAGTCGAAGTGCGGGTAGTCCGTCGAGATGCACATGCGGTCGGCGCCGATGAGCCCGGCCGTCGCCTCGATCTCGGGCTCGCTGCCCTCGACCGCGGCCCAGCAGTTGCGCCGGAAGTACTCGCGCGGGGTCAACGTCAGGTACGGCGCGTGCGACTCACGGTATTGCGGGTAATCCCACTCGATCCGGGACAGGAGTCCGGGCGCCCACGAGTTCTGGGCCTCGAGGAAGCCGACGCGTAGCCGCGGATGGAACTCGAAGACGCCGCCGATGATCATCGCGACCATCGCCTGCTGCATCTCGATCCAGTGGCTGGCCACGTGACGATAAAACCTGTTCTCCCCGTACAGCGGGATCATGCGCGAGTACACGGCGCTCACGCCCTCGTGAAAACCCCAGGTCACGTTCAGCTCTTCGTGCACGGCGTACAGCGGGTCCCAGTAATTGGAGTGCCAGTAGTGATCGTTCACCAGATTCGGCCGGATGAACGAGCCGACGGCGCCGAGCTCGCGCACGCACCGGATCAGCTCGCGGCAGGCCAAGTGTACGTCGTGGACGGGGAGCATCGCGACCCACTTCAGGCGATCAGGGCTGTAGCGGGTGAACTCGTGGATCCAGTTGTTGTAGGCCTGGCAGATCGCCAGCGACAGCCGCGGGTCCATGTTGTCGCGGGCGATGAGGGCCAGCCCGCTGGTCGGGTAGAGGACGGCGATGTCGACGCCCTCCAGCTCCATGCCCATCACCTGCGCCTCGGCGTTGTAGTCGCGCTCGATGGCGAAATCGAGCCGGCCGGTGTCGAACAGCCGCGAGCCCGAGAGCGGCTGGGTGGTCTGCGAGGCGGCCGGCCGGACGCGCTTGCGGTACTGCTGCAGGTCCATGTCGGAGGTCGGCAGCCCGTCGATGATGGTGAGGCCCGCGACGCCCCGCTTGGGACGGCCGTCGGCGCCCACCGGCACGCTGACGCGGTGCTTGAACGCCGGGTCCAGGTAGCGATCGAAGAGATCGGGCGGTTCCATGATGTGCATGTCGGAGTCGACGAAACGGAGGCCGTCCTTCATGAGTTCCTCCTGCGGGGTGACGGAGAGAGCCGGGTCGCCCCTGGGATTGGCGGTTGCCCGGACTATAGCGGGCGCGTGCACGGAGTCAAGCGCGGCCATGGTAGGCTGTCGCCGCCGGTCGAGCGCCTCGTTCCGACGAGGAGAAGGAGGGCAACCGATGCCGCCCAGCAAGCTCGCTCACGTGGTGTTCCAGACGAACCGGATCCCCCAGATGCGCGACTGGTACTGTGCCGTGCTGGGCGCCGCGGTCATCTACGAGAACGATCACCTCTGCTTCGCGACGTACGACGACGAGCATCACCGCGTGGCGTTCGTCAACTTCGGCCCCCTCGCGCCGAAGGACACCAACACGGAGCTCGGCGTGAAGGCCTCCGAGCAGGCGGGACTCCACCACACGGCCTTCACCTTCGCGTCCATGCAGGACTTCCTCGACAACTACGTACGTCTGAGGGACCGTGGGATCCGCCCCTTCTTCTGCGTCAACCACGGCCCGACCACGTCGATGTACTACCGCGACCCCGACGGCAACCGCGTCGAGCTGCAGATCGACAACTTCGCCACCGCCAAGGAAGGTCAGGACTGGTTGAAGACGCCGGCGTTCGATCGGAACCCGATCGGCGTCGAGTACGATCCCGATGACCTGGTGAAGCGGTTCAACGCCGGCGTGCCGGCGGCGGCGCTCGTCGCGCGCGACGACTGAGGGGAGTCGAGCCCATGGGTCTGGCGAGCGCGAAGGCCGGCGACGTCCAGGAGCCTGTCGGAGTATCGAGGGGTTTAGAGGAGCGACCCGGCTGTGCCGGGGCGCTCCGAACGTTCGGGGGTGGGGGGGCCATCTCGGGCCCCCCATTTTCCTAGGAGAGCGCGGTGCGCAGGGCGGCGAAGGGCGCCGTCCAGCCGACGAGGCCGCCCTGCGCGCGCACCATCTCGAGCGTGGCCTGCTTGAACTCCGGGAAGTAGCTCTCCGTCGCGTCCTCGATCAGCAGGCACTCGTAGCCGCGGTCGTTGGCCTCGCGCATCGTCGTCTGCACGCAGACCTCCGTGGTGACGCCGGCCAGGATCAGGTGCGTGACGCCGGCCGACGTCAGCCGCTCGTCGAGCCGCGTCGCCCAGAACGCGCCCTTGCCCGGCTTGACGATGACGGCCTCGCCGGGCAGGGGTTGCAGCTCGGGGACGATGTCGTTGCCGGGCTCGCCGTCGACGAGGATGCGGCCCATCGGCCCCTCGGCGCCGATGCGCCGCGCGGGGTCGCCGCGGCGGCGCTTGGCGGGCGGGCAGTCGGCGAGGTCGGGCCGGTGACCCTCGCGCGTGTGCAGCACGCGCAGCCCCCGCGCGCGGCAGAGGTCGAGCAGCGCCCGCGTCGTGGGCACGATGGCCGCCAGCCGGCTGACGTCGTTGCCGAGCGCCTCGCCGAAGCCGCCCTTCTCGATGAAGTCGCGCTGCATGTCGATGACGACGAGCGCGGTGCTGGCGACCTCGAAGCGGAACGGGTACGGCCGGGCGGCGATCTCAGGCACGGTGGCCCGCCATGGCGGGGCCGATCACCGCGATATCGGCCCCGGCCACCGGCGTCTCGTGCACGATGCGGCCGTCGAACATCACGGCGATCCGGTCCGAGAGCGCCAGCAGCTCGTCGAGGTCCTCGCTGACCAGCAGCACGGCCGCGCCCGCGTTGCGCGCGTTCAGGATGCGGTCGTGGATCTCGGCGACGGCGGCGAAGTCGAGGCCGAAGACGGGATTGGCGGCGACCAGCACCGAGACGGCCTCCGACAGCTCGCGCGCCAGCACGGCGCGCTGCACGTTGCCGCCCGAGAGGGTGGCCATCGGCGCGTCGGGGCCGGGCGTCGTCACCTTGAAATCGGCGATCCAGCGCGCGGCCTGGGCGCGGAGCGCGCCCCGGCGCAGCCACGGGCCGGTGGCCAGAGGCGCGCGGTCGAAATTGCGCAGCGCCATGTTCTCGGCCACGCTCATCTGCGGCACGCACGCGTTGCGCAGCGGCTCCTCGGGCAGGCTGAACGAGCCGTAGAACCGGATGGCCGCGCGTGTCGCGCGGAACGGCGCGCCGTCGACGCGGATGGCGCCGGCCGCCTGCGTGCGCTGGCCGACCAGCGCCTCGACCAGCTCGCGCTGGCCGTTGCCCGAGACGCCGGCGATGCCGACGATCTCGCCGGGCCGCACGGCCAGCGAGACGTGGTCGACGGCGACGAGGCCGGCGTCGTCCTCGACGACCAGCCCCTCCACGGCCAGCCGGGGCGCGCGGGCCGGATCCCAGCCGTTCGTCCGCGAGGCGTGCGCCGCCGGGATCTCGCGCGCGCCCACCATCATCTCGGCCAGGCGCGCGGGCGTGAGGTCGGCCACGCGGCCCTCGCCCGCCAGACGCCCGCGGCGCAGCACCGACACGCTGTCCGCGAAGGCCATCACCTCGCGGAACTTGTGCGTGATCATCAGCACGGTCACCTCGTGGGCGAGCGCCATCTTCTTCAGCATGCCCAGGACCTCGTCGGCCTCGGCGGGCGTGAGCACGGAGGTCGGCTCGTCGAGCACGACGAAGCGGCGGCGCAGGTAGAGCTGCTTGAGGATCTCCACCTTCTGCTTCTGGCCCGCGGCCAGCCGCGCCACCGGCGCGTCGAGATCCACCGTGAACGGCACCGTCGTCATGAACGCGGCCAGCCGCTCGCGCTCGGCGCGCCAGCGCACGCGCGCGGGAACGTCGTCGCGCGCCATCACGAGGTTCTCGGCCACCGTCATGCTCGGCACCAGCGTGAAGTGCTGGTAGACCATCCCGATGCCGAGCGCGTGCGCGTCGTGCGGCGACCTGATGTCGCGCTCGCGGCCGCCCACGACGATCTCGCCCGCGTCCGGCCGCTGGTAGCCGACGAGGCACTTCACCAGCGTGCTCTTGCCGGCGCCGTTCTCGCCGAGCAGAGCGTGGAACGAGCCCGCGGCGACGCGCAGCGTGACGCCGTCGAGGGCGACGAGGGCGCCGAAGCGCTTCGTCATGCTGAGGATCTCGACGGCTAGCGCGCCGGCGGGATGCGTCATCCGATCCCCTTGAGCGCGTCGACGAAGTCGGTCGAGCGCGCGACGGCGCCGAAGACGCCGCCCTGCATCTTGATCATCTTGATGGCGGCCAGGTAGTTGCCCTGGTCCGTCGCGCCCGTGCAGTCCTCCAGCAGCAGGCACTCGAAGCCGCGGTCGTTGCCCTCGCGCATCGTCGTGTGCACGCAGACGTCGGTGGTGATGCCGGTGAGGACGAGATTGGCGATGCCCCGGGTCCGCAAGATCAGCTCCAGATCGGTGGCACAGAAGGAGCCTTTGCCCGGCTTGTCGATGACGACTTCATCCGGCAGCGGCGCGAGCTCCGGGATGATCTGCCAGCCAGGCTCGCCGCGGACGAGGATGCGGCCGCACGGCCCGGGATCGCCGATGCCGGCGCCGATGCGGCGCGACCGCCAGCGTTTGTTGGCGGGCAGATCGGAGAGGTCCGGGCGATGGCCCTCGCGCGTGTGGATGACGTGCAGGCCCTGCGCGCGCGCCGCCGCCAGCACGCTGGCGATCGGCGCGATGGGCGCCCGCGTGAGCGACAGGTCGTAACCCATCGTATCGACGTAGCCGCCGATGCCGCAGAAGTCCGTCTGCATGTCGATGACGACCAGCGCCGTGTTTTCCGGCCGAAGCTCGCCATCGTAAGGCCACGGGTACGGATCCGCCGTCACGAATCGAGTGCTCATCGCCATGGTCTCCTCACGGCTGCGGCGCGATCAAAAGAGGCCAGATGCTAGGCGGCGAAGGAAGGCCCGACTGCGGCGTGGGCCGCCCACGCCGCAGGGAGGGGCGACTGAGCCAACGACGCAGATGGCCTCTTTTCATCGCGCCGCTACCGGTTGATGCTGAGCTCGCCGGGAGCGCCCGTCAGGGTGCGCCTCGGCGAGCACGTCGCGATCATCAGCGCCAGCGTGACCACGTACGGCGCGGCGTTGAACAGATAGTACCCGCCCGTCACGCCCACCGACTGCAGGGCCGGGCCGAGGGCGCCGGCGCCGCCGAAGAGCAGCGATGCTCCGAAGCACTGGATCGGGCTCCAGCGCGCGAAGATCACCAGCGCCACCGCCATCAGCCCCTGCCCGCTCGACAGCCCCTCGCTCCAGCTGCCGGGATAGTACAGCGAGAGGAACGACCCGCCGACGCCGGCCAGCAGGCCGCCGAACCCGGTGGCCAGCGTGCGCACCGAGCGCACGCCGTGGCCCATCGCGCGCGCGGCGTCGGAGGAGTCGCCGACCATGCGGATGACGAGGCCCCAGCGCGTGTGGCGAAACGCCCACGTCAGCGCGAGCGCGAGCCCGACGCCGATGACGAACAGCGGGTTCACCTGCAGCGCCGCCTGAATCGGCGGCGCGTCGCTCCAGAAGCCGAGGGGGATCGACGGCAGCGTCGGCGCCTTGGGGTGTACGTAGGGCTTGCCGAGGAAGAACGCGACGCCGGTGCCGAACAGCATCAGGCCGATGCCGATGGCGATGTCGTTCACGCGCGGCAGGCTGCACAGCGCCCCGTGCAGCAGGCCGAGCACGGCGCCGGCGCCGCCGGCCGCGAGCACGCCGACCCAGGGGTTGCCCGTGCCGTAGGACACCGCGTAGCCCGTCATCGCGCCCATGACGAGGATGCCCTCGAGGCCGAGGTTGATGCGGCCGCTCTTCTCCGTGATGCACTCGCCGAGGCTCACGAACAGGAACGGTGTGCTCACGCGAATGGCGCCGCCGAGGACGGCGAGCGGCACGCCCCACCAGCCGAGCGCATTCATGGCGAGGCGCTCGTCGGCCGGAACAGCTTGAACCGGCCGTAGAGCGCCTCGCTCGCGAGGATGAGCATGAAGGCCACGCCCTGCAGCACGAGCACGGTGGCGTCGGGCAGGTCGAGCCGGCGCTGCAGCATGCTGCCGCTGGCCGCCAGGCCGCCCACGAGCACGGCCACCGGCACGATGGCGAGCGGATTCTGGCGCGCGATGAATGCGATGAGGATGCCGCCGTAGCCGTAGCCCGCGATCAGCGACGCGTTGGCGCTGCCGTGCACGGCGGCGACCTCCACCATGCCCGCGAGCCCGGCGGCGGCGCCGCCGAGCGCGCACGCGGCGAGGACGAGGCCGCCCACGGGCAAACCCGCGAGGCGCGCGGCGCGGGCATTGCCGCCGACGATGCGCATGCCGAAGCCGTAGGTGGTGTGCTGCACGAGCACGTACATCAGCGCGCAGAACACGATGCCGAGGCCGAGCCCCCAGTGCACATCGAGCCCGGGCAGCCGGCCGAGCATGCTGGCGTCGCCGATCGGCGCCGTCGACGGCTTGTTGAGGCTCGCCGGATCGCGCAGCGGCCCCTCGACGAGGTGGTTGAAGAGCGCGATCGCGATGTAGGTCAGCAGCAGGCTCGAGATGGTCTCGTTGACCCCGCGGTACTGGCGCAGCGTGCCGGCCAGCGCGATCCACGCCCCGCCGACGACCATCGCGCCCAGCGCCATCGCAAGCTGCACGGTCAGCGGCGCCGTGCCGGCGAGGGCGTGGCCGACGACGGCCGCGGTGAGCCCGCCGAGCACGAGTGCGCCCTCGCCCCCGATGACCATGAGGCCGACGCGCGCGGGCAGCGCGACGCAGAGCGCGGTGAGCACCAGGGGCGCCGCTCGCGCCAGCGTGTTCTGCCACGAGAACGCGCTGGCGAAGGCGCCACGGTAGATGAGCGTGTAGACCTCGAGCGGGTTCTGGCCGAGCGCGGCCATGAAGAGCCCGAAGACCACCATCGCCGCGGCGAGTGCGGCCGCCGGGATCGCGAGGGGCTCGAGTCGCGTCACACCTTGCCGACGACGCCCTCGACGAGGTAGCTCATCTGCTCGAGGACGACGTCGGTCTGCTTCTGCGCCACGCCCTGGTCGATGACGGTCTTGCCCGTGTTGTCCCTGATCGGGCCCTTGAAGATGACGAAGTCGCCCTTCATCATCTGCGCCTTCACGCCGTCGGCCTTCTTGCGCGCGGCCTCCGACACCGCTCGGCCGTACGCGGAGGTCTTCACGAAGCCGTCCTTGAGCCCGCCGCGCAGGAAATTGACGAGCGGCTTGCCCGCCTGCGCGTCCTGCACGTGCAGCGTGTACGGCGTGAGCCAGTTCCACTCCGCGCCGGTGAGATAGCCCTTCGGCGCCAGCGTGGCCTGGTTCGCGTGATAGCCGCACACGAAGATGCCGCGGCGCGCGGCCGTCTCCACGACCACTTTGGGGCTGTCCACGTGACACGTGACGACGTCCACGCCCTGGTCGATGAGGCTGTTGGCCGCCTCCGCCTCCTTCACGGGCAGCGACCAGTCCCCGGTGACGAGGAGCTGCGTGGTGATCTTGGGGTCGACGCTCCGCGCCCCGAGCGTGAACGCGTTGATGTTGCGCAGCACCTGGGGAATCGGCTTGGCGGCGATGAAGCCGAGCTTCTTCGTCTTGCTCGCGTGCCCGGCCACGACGCCGTTGAGGTACTGGCACTCGTCGATGTACCCGAAGTACGAGCCGACGTTCTTCGGATGCTTGCCCTCGGTCCAGAGCCCGCCGCAGTGGGCGAAGCGGATCTTCGGATACTTCTCGGCCATGCGGAGGATGTGCGGATCGAAGTAGCCGAACGAGGTCGGGAACAGCAGCGTCGCGCCGTCCTGCTCGATCATCGAGCCCATCGTCTTCTGCACGTCGGTCGTCTCCGGCACCTTCTCCTGCTCGACGACCACGACGCCCGGCATCTTCTTGATCTGCGCCGCCGCCTGGGCCTGGGCCTGGTTGTACCCGTAGTCGTCGCGCGGCCCGACGTAGATGACGCCGACGACCAGCTTGTCCGCGGCGCGCGCCGCGAGCGGATGCCACGCGCCCAGCGCGCCGACCGCGCTCATCACGCCGAGAGTCTTCAGGGCCTCACGCCGGTTCACGTCGCTCAAGTCCCGTCCCTCCGTCGTCGAGAGCGTCCTCGCCCGAGCCCGCGGTTGCTACGCAAACGCCGCACCAAGCGCGACGCCGCACGAAGCGGCGGTTCTGCAAGGAGTTGGAGACGCGCGGCGCGGCGGGGTGCCCGTCGGATGCTCACCTCCCGCGCGCGCTGCTCAAAGACTAGGCAAGAACTTGGCCGGCCTCCCGACGCCGTGGTAGCGTACCGGCGCGTTCAGGAGGCCCATCGCATGACAGCAAACGCGACGCTCGCCCGCGTGATCCTCGTCGCCGCGCTCCTCGTCGCCACCGCTCCCCCATCGCGCGCCGCCGAGCCCGCGGGCGAAGTCACCGTCTCGTTCCACGTCACGCTGGCGCCGGCCTGGTTCGATCCCTCCACCGCCCCGCCCCAGATCACGCCCTTCGGGGTGATGTACGCGATCCACGATGCGCTGGTGCGCCCGCTGCCGGGGCAGAAGATCGGCGCGAGCCTGGCCGAGTCGTGGACGGAGAGCCGCGACGGCCTCGTCTACGAGTTCAGGCTGCGACGCGGGCTGCGCTTCCACAACGGCGACCCGATCACCGCCGAGGACGTGAAGTTCAGCTTCGACCGCTACAACGGCGCCGGCGCACGGGAATTGCGCGCGCGCGTGCGTCAGCTCGACGTCGTCGATCCGCTCACGGTGCGCTTCACGCTGAAGGAGCCGTGGCCGGACTTCATGACCTTCTACGGGACGACGGCCACGGCGGCGGGGATCGTGCTGCCCAAGAAGTACTTCGAGTCGGTCGGCCCCGACGGCTTCAAGGCCAAGCCCGTCGGCGCCGGCCCGTACAGGTTCGTCAGCCAGCGGCCGGGGCTCGAGATCGTGTTCGAGGCCAACCCCACATACTGGCGCCACGCGCCCTACATCAAGAAGCTCACGATGAAGAGCGTGCCCGACAGCACGACGCGCCTGGCCATGCTCAAGAGCGGGGAGACGGACTTCGCGCTCTTCCTGGACGGCCCCGACGCGCTGGCCCTCAAGGGCGACGCGCGCTACAAGCTGGTCGACACGCGCCACGCCTCGATCTTCTGGATCGAGTTCCCGGACCAGTGGGACCCGAAGTCGCCGTGGGCCGACAAGCGCCTGCGCCAGGCCGTGAACTACGCCCTCGACCGCAAGGCGACGAACGAGGCGGCGTGCCTCGGCTTTTGCCCGCCCGCCGGCGTGATCGTGCCGCGCGTGATGGACTTCGCGCTGCAGGTGCCGCCGCACCCGTACGACCCGCAGAAGGCGCGGCAGCTGCTCGCGGAGGCCGGCTATCCCAACGGCGTCGACGCCGGCGAGTTCACGCCGATCCCCGGCTTCTCGACGGTGGGCGAATCCGCGCTCAACAACCTGACCGCCGTCGGCATCCGCGTGCGGATGCGGCTGACGGAGCGCGCGGCCTTCTACGCCGCCTGGCAGGAAAAGAAGCTGCGGGGGCTGTTTCTCACGGCCGTCGGCAACTCCGGCAACGCCGCCAGCCGTGTCGAGGCCTTCATGTACAGCAAGGGACCCTATGCGTACGGCGGCTATCCCGACATCGACGAGATGTTCCTGCAGCAGTCGCGCGAGCGCGATCCCGCCCGGCGCGAGGCGATCCTCCACCGGATCCAGCAGCTCAGCATCGACCGCGTGATGTACGCGCCGGTCATGGACCTGCGCGGCCTGATCGGCATCGGCCCGCGCGTCGGCGAGCACACCATGAACGTGATTCCGATGTACTCGTTCCCCTCGTACGAGGACATGCGGCTGAAGAACCCGTGATGCTCGCCCGCGCGATTCCGTCGACCGGCGAGACGCTTCCCGCGGTCGGCCTCGGCACCTGGCAGGCGTTCGACGTCGGCGACCCCGCGCGGCGCGGCCCGCAGCGCGAGGTGCTTCGGCGCTTCGTCGAGCTCGGCGGGCGCGTGGTGGACTCCTCGCCGATGTACGGCGCGGCGGAAGGCGCGGTCGGCGACCTCGCGGCCGACCTCGGCGTGCGCGACCGCCTCTGGGTCGCGACCAAGGTCTGGACGACCGGGGCCGCGGCCGGCGTCGCGCAGATGGAGCGCTCGCTCCAGCTGCTGCGCGGCAAGCGGCTGGACCTCCTGCAGGTGCAC
>WNFJ01261780.1_pt1 | contig 20485 bp, 20 predicted proteins | sample 5400461 | NCBI WGS metagenome assembly WNFJ01 (sample SAMN13153349, study PRJNA577476) | soil metagenome | isolation source: 115 cm saprolite on Douglas fir-dominated hillslope | place: USA:California | collected 2013-09-17
AACCAGTTTCCTGATGAACCTCCGCTCGACCGGGCCAGATCCACTTTACTAAGAAACTTTCGGACCGGACGGAGCATCTATACAAATAACCAGAGCTTTCCCGTAAAACTCATCTGTTTTTAGTTGTTTAGAGTTTCTGGTGGGCCGGCGTTTGCCGCCCGAAAGGTCTTACAGGAAACCGAGCTCCGGTCTGAGAAAGGACATTACCTATGCGCTCTGATCGCGTGTTTGACGCTTTGCATACTTTGCGGAACCGTTATATGCTCTGTCAGCTTGCCTCTAAGGCTACCCGTAAGTTTCATAAGCCTAATACCCGAATCCAGGAAACGATGAACGAAGTGCTGGACCGGATTGCAAGCTCCGAGCGGCAGACGGTTCTGTCTGAGCCGGAACATTTTGTCGAGGCACAACGGCGGGCTGCGTAACACAGCCCCGCCTCCCTGCCTTGAAATAACCGAAATCTTCCTGAAAATACCCCCCCTTATTCCGATCTCCTCGCAGGTGAGCGAATGACCATTGCTGAACTCAAAGAAAAAAACATAACTGAACTGACCAAGATTGCCCGCACGCTCGATCTTCCCGGCGCCAGCGGCATGCGCAAACAAGACCTGATTTTCAAAATTTTGCAGGCGCAAAGCGAAAAAGAAGGCCACATCTTCGCTGAAGGCGTGCTCGAAATCCTTCCCGACGGCTACGGCTTTCTGCGCTCACCCGACTACAACTATTTGCCTGGTCCGGACGACATCTATGTCTCGCCGTCGCAGATCCGCAAATTTGACCTCAAGACTGGGGACACCATCAGTGGGCAGGTTCGTCCGCCGCATGAGGGTGAGAAGTACTTTGCGCTGGTCAAGATTGAAGCGGTCAACTTTGAATCGCCCGACGAAGCACGTAACAAGATTTTGTTCGATAACCTGACCCCGCTTTATCCCCAGGAGCGGATCAAGCTGGAAACAGTGCGCGAGAACGTCAGCGCCAGAGTGATGGACTTGCTGACTCCGCTCGGCAAGGGCCAGCGCGGACTGATCGTTTCACCTCCACGGGCCGGCAAAACCATGCTGCTGCAGAATGTGGCGAACTCGATTACAACGAATCATCCGGAAGTGGTGCTGATGGTCCTGCTTATTGATGAACGCCCGGAAGAAGTCACTGACATGCAGCGCTCCGTCAAGGGCGAAGTTATTTCGTCGACATTTGACGAGCCCGCCGCGCGTCACGTGCAGGTTGCGGAAATGGTAATCGAAAAGGCGAAGCGGCTAGTCGAGCACAAACGTGACGTGGTGATTCTCCTCGACTCGATTACGCGTCTGGCACGCGCCTACAACACGATCGTTCCGCCGAGTGGCAAGGTGCTGTCGGGCGGCGTCGATTCGAATGCGCTACAGCGTCCAAAGCGTTTCTTTGGCTCAGCGCGAAATATCGAAGAAGGCGGATCGCTGACGATCATTGCGACCGCACTGATTGATACTGGTTCGCGCATGGACGACGTGATCTTCGAAGAATTCAAAGGCACCGGAAACTCAGAAATCATCCTTGATCGCAAACTGGTGGACAAGCGCACCTTCCCCGCCATCGACATTCAGCGCTCGGGCACGCGCAAGGAAGAACTTCTCATCCCGAAAGATGATCTGCAGCGCATCTGGGTATTACGCAAAGTGCTGAACCCCTTGTCTCCCGTGGAAGCGATGGAACTGCTCATTGAGCGCCTGGCCAAGACGCTGTCGAATGGCGAGTTCCTGGCGAAGATGAGTCAGTTGTAACCTCAGTGGGTGTTCATGGGGAAGCGGTCGCCTCTCTGCCGGGGGGCTCTAACGCGCACGAGCCTAAGTCTTGTCACTCCTTCGCGATCACTATTGGCGCCAGAAACTTGCCGGGATTTGCCGGGTCTTGAAAGCGAATTTGAATTCCTCCCTCCGCTGTCACAAGGTCGGGTTTGCCGTCGCCATTCATGTCGCCAACAGCTACCCACACGACGAACGCCGACCCGGGATAGTTTGTCTGGGACTGAAACTTACCAGGGAATATCGGACTCTGTAGCAAGACAGAGACAGTGCCGGTGGGTGCACCGTCGATTGTCGGCCCGCCAGAAAGATTTGCAGTGGCCAAGTCTGGCTTGCCGTCGTTGTTCAAGTCAGCGATGGCGAGCATATTAGTAGATGTGCTTGACGCGTAATTCACGGCCGCAAGAAAAGTCCCGGGTGCTGCCGCACCCTGCAGAAGAACGTGGACACCAAAAAGCGCCAAGCTGCCGGTGGGAGGGCCCATGTCAGCAACGGCGAGATCAGGTTTGCCGTCGCCATTTAGATCGCCCAGAGCAACAAAAATAGGCTGCTGGCCCGCTTGGTAGCTCACCGGTGTCAAAAAATTTCCTGGCGACGACGGATCGGCGAGAACAACCTGCACGTTTATGCTGTTCGCAACAACCAAATCTGGCAGACTGTCTCCGTTCACGTCACCGATTGCTACAGAACCAGCTCCTCCTGAAATTTGGACGGAATTGCCTGGCACAAACGTACCTGAATTCGCGGAATTATTTAGCAGCACGGAGATGCCTGCTGAGTCTGCTATGGCCAAGTCAGGTCGCCCATCTCCGTTTAGATCGCCAATTGCGACTGAGTTGATGATGTTGGCGGATGTGTAGCTTGCCGCCGGCAGAAAACTGCCCCGGGTGGCTGCTATCTTGTAACAGCACAGACACGCTGTTTGATCCTGCTCCGGTGGCGCTCAACATCGTGTTCGCCGTCATTATGTCTGGTTTGCTATCTCCATTGAGATCGGCGACCGCAATCGAAACCGGATCGTTACCGACCGAAAAGGTTGCGGGGGGAAGAAATTTTCCTGGATTGCTAGGATCCTGAAGAAAGATCGCAACCGTGCCGGGATGCGGCGGCGCCCCGTTGACGGTCGCATAGCATGTTGCTATGTCCATCTTGCGTCCCCGTTGAGATCGGCGACAACAACAGCAGTGTAATCGTTGAAATTGAGCCCGCCGCTGCCATTTCCAGCTCCGCCGCCTCCGCAGGCACACAGTGAAGCGATCGCCATCATCGATGCGATCAGAACCGATAACCGCACACGATCGGATCGCGAGAGAATTTTGCTGACGATGTTTCCTCGACGGCCGCGACGAGCACTCGAGATCAGCATGGTTCCTCCTCCTTGGCATTCCTGCCGTGCTGGCGAAGCTAAGCCAATTGCGACGGGCTGCGTACTGTATTGGGAAATGTAGGTCATAGCAACAAGAGTGACCTCGGCAGTGTAGACACCTACGCCTCTCTCGCGCACGACTTGCACGGATTAGACTCACGAGTGTTTGCCAGCAAACTCCACGCCAACGGAACTCCTGAATAATCGAAAAAGAAAACGCCGCTCAAGACCGCCAGCATTTCCGTGATCAACCCAAGTTTTCGCCTTACGTTCATGGTTGTGCCCAAGTCATTTCTTGTGGAATCGCATCTGGTCTTCATCGCTGAATGCGCCCTTGGCCTCCGCAGATTCGTGAAGCAAGTTGCGCAGGTCCCGAGTCGGAGAAGTGAGAATCACGTCAACCGAAGGGAGAACCGCTGACCCTTTTTCGTCAATGCGTGCTGGTAAATCGAGGGTCTTGTCCCTAATCGCGTTGGCCAACCAGTCTGCATCTATTGGAACCAGCACGAGGTTTTGCCCATCTGCCTTGATTTTCACCAAGCTGTGCAATTCCGCCGGGGACTTCTCATCAGTCGGGACAACGTCGAGGAATCGTTGCGAACCCATCTGCACGAGATGTCCTTTGGCCCGCAGTTCGGTGCACTTCATCTCCGCCTTTGCTTCACCCGATTTCGACAATGCAATGTTGTAGACTTTCTGTCCGGAATCGAAGGCGATGTTCAGCAGACATGGTTGCAGTTCGCCTTCTCCAGACCAGGTTCCCGCCAGGCTGTTGTCCACGACCACATCGGAATCTTCATAGAACGGATATACCGACTGGACCCAACAGCCGGTCAGAATTGGCAGAAGCAGGACGATGAAGGCCAGCGCGAAGCCACGCGACTTCTGGAATGAAACTCTCCGCGAATTGGATGTCTGCATCATCTCGATCCCTTCTGTCTGTGAACACCGAAATTAGGCGCTCGTCTAGCTAATGAATCATCGCTGAATCGCGCTTGAGCCATCTTGTACCCCGTATCGTTGAAAGCAGGCTCGACCGAACACAAGGTCCCGAAAAGGCGGTCGAAGAAAAAGAAGCCGATGCCGAAGTTCCTGTCCATCAGCCCTTGATCGTTGATTGCATGGTGATGAATCTCGTGCCGGCTGCGCGCTGAAACAAACCAGCCTTTCAGCCACCGGTTACGCTCCATCCAATAGCCGTCAATGTGCTGCACATCGTGCAGATAGCTGAACATGAGAAAGCTCCAGCCCAGGGTCGCCACGAAATAAATCAATTGGTACAGCGAGCGCAGGTGAAGCAGACGGAAAACTCCCAAAGCGCATACCCGGAGCAAAGCCGCCGGAATCAGCCATTCAAGTCCAACGTTTCCCAGGGAAAAGCTGTGGTCACTGGCATCGCGGTACTCGTTCGAGCGTTGCGCCTGAAGCGGTCCATACAAAACTAAGTGGTGCTTCATGTGGTTCCTGCTCAGAAACCCGATCGCACCGCTGTGCAGCAGCCGATGCAGTCCGTAACCCAGGAGTTCCGGCGAGATGCACGAGGCCACGACCCAGGTTGTGAAGATCGCCATGTTCGTCATATCTGACGTACCTCAGTTGCTCACCAGAACCATTATGGTTTTGCGATAGCCAGTCCATTCAGACTTTGCCCGAAAAATGGTGAGCCGCCAACGGAACTCAGCGCTCCGGTTGTTGCGTTCACGCTGAAAACAAAGAGGCCACTAGTTCCCGAGGTCCCGATGTAAACGAATCCTCCTGTCGGATCGACGACCACTGCTTCAGGCGCTCCCAGTGGGGTTGCAAAAGGCGAGCCAGGTACTGGAGTCAAACCACCAGATATGCTGTCGATGGTGAATGCGGACACGGTACTGTCCTGCGAGTTCGCTGTAAACAGAAATCTCCCGGCCGGATCAGTCGCGACTCGCACGGGATCTTTCCCTTTGGTGAAGGGCGAGCCGGCAATTTGGGTCAGCGTCCCAGTAGTGGAATCAATCGCGAAGCCAGAAACACCGTTGTTGGCGTTTACCGTGCCGGACATGCTTACGTATAGAAACTTGCCTCCGCCGCCAATTGCCAGGCCACTAGGTCCCGGGAAATTGGCTTGGGTAGAAAAGGGGGAGCCAGCAACTGGTGTTAATGCACCAGTTGTGGAATCGATGGTGTAAGCGGAAATCCCGCCCATGGAATCGTTAAGGTTGCTCACGTAGAGAAACTTGCCTGAAGGATCAACGATCGCTTGAATCGGTGTGTTGCCTGCTGCGAAGGGAGACCCCGCGATTGGCGTAAGAGCGCCGGTGCTCGAGTTGATCGTAAATCCTGCAACCGCGGCGGAGTTCATCAAGGTGGCATAAAGAAATTTGCTGCCCGGATCAACAGTAATGCCGCCAGTGCCGGGGGCAGGACCAGAGGAGAATGGAGAGCCTGTAACTTGGGCCAAAGCGCCACTGGAAGCGTTGATCGTGAACGCATCTACGCTGCCGTTCAGGAAATCCGAGACATATAGGAATTTATTGGATGGGTCCACGACGATTCCCTCGGTCTGGTTCGGGCCAGATTGATTTCCCAATGACGTTGGCACGCCTGAGCTGCTCAAGCTGAAGCTTGAGATATCATTCACCGCCGTCGCAAACAGGAATGACGGCTTGGGGGCCGGGGGTGGGCAGTTAGTGCAGCTCAGCGAACCGCCACCGGAATGGGAGCCGAAACACCCTGACATAGTCAACAAGAACGCCAGCGTCGCAACAATAATGGAGCTCTTCATCACACTGTTATTCTTAACGAACGTCATAGGATTCTCCTTTTACTCGAAAAGCCCCGCGCGGCGATTACAACATCAGCCATGGCCTCACGGTTTGAAAGACGGTCAGAGCCGTAAATATCAAAGTCCACGCAATCGAGCGGATGATCGTCATCTCATTTCCTTCCACGCCGCTTGACTACAAGCTCCTGTTGGAAAGCACGGGAACGTTGCATAGCCTCCGCGCTCTGGTCACAGCTCCGGGGTGATCGTGACATCGAACCCGGTTGGATCGGAATTCTCCCCAAGAAGTCATGCGCCTTCAATCGCAATTCAACGTGGCTGTAGCTTTTTCACCGCCACAAATTCCTGAGGCCAAAGCCGTTATGGTCGCAGGTGCGGCAGTTGTCCCGACGCAAGTGGCTAGGCCGCTCGCACTGATGCTGCTATTTACGGGATCCGATGTGCTCCAGGTGGCGTTGTTGAGTGTTCGGCTAAAATCCGAGGTGCCCGCGATGCAAGCGAGCGATGCGCTTCCGTCCACTACGCTGTTACTGTATTTGCCAAAGTTGCCAGTCGCCGTGAACTGGACTGTATCGCTTGTTGAGCCGTGGATTGCGGTGCCGGTAGCGGGGCTAATTGCCAGCGAGTTTAGAGCTTCCTTCTGAGTAGCGCATCCTGCAAGTGCCATCAGGACCACAACGGTCCCTGACAGCGGCGCGAACCTGATTAGGTAATTCATAAGCCACCTCAGCGTTGAATTCGCCATGCATATCCTGTTTGGCCCGAACTGGCGCTCCTGGATCCGGTTCGATCACGATCAGGGTTCGGGAATTGCCGGCTGCAACTGCACGCCCATCGGGATAGTGCTATAGATAGCGTCGACCCCCAGCGAGGCAAAAAAGTCCCAATCGGCCGGCGTGTTCGCTGGATCGGCGAACGCGCGCAAGCCGAGTGAGTGGGCGGCCTGCACAAATGCCGTGCCACTTCCGGGATGCTGTTGCTCGGCTGGTCCAAAGAAGTCCATCTCACCGCCGACAATACGAACCTTAAGGGCTATTCCAGTCCCGAGGAACTGCTGCGGGGAAGCATAGCCCGGCAGACGGAATACCTGCCCAATGTCAGCCCAGGAGAGGCCTAAAGAGATGTTTTTTTGGATGGTGGTGACCGGCAATCCCGTAATGGCCGTAATCTCCGCCGGAGTCAGTAACTGCAAACCCGAGATATCCAGCTCGCGTGGGATTCCTGGCGCGACTTGAGCGGCAAGGTAGAGCAGGGCCGGCGAGAAGGAATCAAAAATCACCTTATCGGTCATCTTGGTCTGGCGCACCTCCGAAACAGCTGCTGACACGAGTGGCTGCTCGAATTGATCTGCGGGGTCGCAATGCGGCGAGAAAGCCTTCAACTCGACAATCAAGATGCCACCCAGATCGTCGCCGGACCTCTCGTTGAACTCCCTTGCGACATCGATCACTTGGCGAAGCTCCGGCACGTAGGGCAGGCGCTGTTGAAGCTGGTCGAGCGTCAAGGAATGGATGCAAGTGAAGTCGCTGAGAAAGTCATCGTGGAAGACAGCAAGCTGGCCGTCCTGTGTGAGTTGCACGTCCACCTCGACCACGCGTGCGCCCAAATTGTAAGCAAGACGTACGGAGTCCACGGTATTTTCAATGGGCAAAGATGGATCTTGCGTATTCGGCCCGACGCCATGATGGCCAATGGCAATGGGGCGCACGTTGAGCTGTAAGAAGTCCTCTGCGGTGCTGCGTTTTTGATCGCTGTCACCATCCGGCTCATTAGCAGCCATGGCGATACCGCCCGAAAGGCTGAGGATCAAAGCAGCCACCGACACTGCTGATAAGAATTTGCGCCCTGGTGCGTTCATATTGATCTCCTTTTTGTTTTCACAATGCAAACTCATCTTCGTTCAATGACCTACTTCTCTTCGGTCCTCTCGACGCTCTTGCCCGTCTCGGCCTGGGCCGCTGCTACAGCTTGCTGTGCGTTCTTCTTGTCCAATTGCACAATGGCGTACTGTCCGGCGCCGTTCGCATCTGTGTATTGAATGGTGAGGTAGTGCTTCTTCGAATGCGCCAGCAGGAACATCGGAGAAATCAGTACGGCCTCGGTGTAGCGTGGTTTCGACGCCTGCTCATAAAGCAGACTCTTGACTTGCGAATAGGGAATGCTGATGACCGCGCCACCCTTCTCAGCTTGAAAGTCGACCATCTTTTTCTCGGAATCGAAGACCAATGCTCCCTTGGTTGAGCCGCCCGCCTTTTTCTGACCAGTGGAAGTCCCGGCGAAGAGTTCGGCGTGATCGAACTTGCGCGCACCCTGATCAGAGGCACCGGAAGCAGCGGTTGCAGGCGCTGCAAGGGTTGTGATCCAGATCGCGCAGACTGCCAGAAGCGATGAAAATCTGTTATTCATAAGCCACCTTAGTGTTGAATTTGCGCCGGAGATCCGGTTTGTCGCCAGTACCGGCGCTGCTGGATCAGCACCTTGCGCTTTGTCTCGCGATGGGTCAATACAACGGCAATCACGCATGCTGCATTTGTGCCTCACGGGCTAAATAACTGAAAAAGGGAGACCTAGAGAAATCCTCACGCAGGTCAGAATGGAAAGTGCTAAACTTCTGCCACTCTAAAGAAGGAAGAACCGCTTGTGAGCTAGGCTCCTATGCCGACTGCACCTGCGCCTCAACTTGTTCGGTTCGACGTGTTTGAGCTTGATCTCCGCGCCGGAGAATTGCGCAATGGCGGCATTCGGATTCGCCTGCAGGAGCAGCCGCTTCAGGTGTTACAGGCGCTGCTCGAAAAACCGGGCGAGGTTGTAACTCGCGAAGAGCTACAGAAGAGAATCTGGCCAGCCGACACCTTCGTGGACTTCGATCACGGTCTTCATGCGGCCGTGAACCGGCTGCGCGGCGCGCTCAACGATTCGGCCGACCGCCCGCGCTATGTCGAGACGGTTGCCCGTCGGGGCTACCGTTTTATCGGACAGCTTGAGAGCGCAAAGCCTGCACCCACGGCGCCTCCTATCGCGAAAGACGATCTCCAACCAAAGACTAGACCCCGTGTGTGGAATTCGTGGACCGGGGTGCTTGCTGGCTTTACCATCGCGATTGCGATTGCCGCGGTGCTCGTCGCTGGAAATGTTTACGGGTTGAAAGACAGGATTTTCGGCGGGCACACAACCCGGGCCTTCCGTTCACTAGCAGTGCTGCCGCTGGAAAACCTGTCTCACGACCCTGCTCAGGACTACTTCGCGGACGAGATGACGGAGGATTTGATCACCCAGTTCTCCAAGCTTGGAGACCTCAGAGTGATATCTCGCACTTCGGCGATGCAATACAAAGGAACTAAGAAGCCCCTGCCGCAGATTGCGAGTGAGCTCCACGTGGATGCCGTTTTGGAGGGAGCAGTACAGCTTGCTGGAGACCGGGTTCGGATCACCGCACAATTGGTTGACGGCAGCACCGATCAGCACATCTGGGCAGAGACTTACGATCGGGAACTAAGTAATGTTCTGCTGCTGCAAGGCGATGTTGCCCGCGACATTGCAAAACAGATTGACCTGCAATTAACACCGCAGCAGCAGCAACGTCTGGCCAAAGATGTTCATCAGGTCGATCCTCAGGCCTACCAAGCCTATTTGCTCGGCCGGTATTACTGGAATAAGAGGACGGCTGACGGATTGGCCAAGGCAGCCCAGTACTTTCAGCAATCCATCCAGAAAGATCCAAATTATGCCCTCCCCTACTCCGGCCAGGCCGACTACTACGCTTATCTGACCGTCCTGGGAGGCCGGCCCTGAGATCAGGCCACCACGCCTGGCCATGGAACAAGCCAGAGCGGCCGCGGATAAAGCCCTGAAGCTGGATGACTCGCTGGCAGAGGCCCACGCATCGATGGGAAATATTCTGCATAACTATGATTGGAACTGGTCGGGGGCCGAGCGCGAATTCAAACGGGCAATCGAACTGAATCCGAACTATGCTATGGCGCACCATCTATATGCGCACCTTCTTATGGAAACCGGACGCACCGAAGAGAGCCTGGCCGAGGCCGGTCGCGCGCTGGAACTGGATCCTTACTCGCCGTTCATCAACAACGGACTTGCCCGTCAATACTATCTTTCCCGGCAATACGACAAGGCAATCGCTCAGTGCCAGGTGGGGTTGCAGATTGAGCCGGGGTATCTCCCCGCAAGAATCCAACTCGCCTTGGCTTATGAACAGACGGGTAAGCTCACCGAAGCCGTCTCAGAGCTTGAGCGGGCCGCTGGTTTGATAGCAGGCAACGGACGATCGCAGAATACCTCAGGTCCCGCCATCGACCTTCCCGTCCTACATGCTCTGCTGGGGCACGCCTATGCCATTACCGGTCGGAGAACTGATGCTGTAAACGAGTTGAACAAACTGCAGGCAGCGGCCCATAACCGGTACATACCGCCTTCGTATATAGGAATCGTGTGGATGGGCCTGGGCGACAAAAACCAGGCATTTGCTTGGCTGGAAAAAGGATTCCAAGGCCGGTCGGAACATATGCTTTATCTGGGACTAGAGCCGCTAGTCGATCCCCTGCGTAGCGATCCTCGGTTTGATTCGCTACTGAAAAGGGTTGGGCTCAAGCGCTGAGCTAGCTTGTATCTTCCCGCAGCATGGCGGGATTTTGAGGATGGACACGGCGGGCTGTGGGAAATGTGCGCGGCCGAACCTGGTTTTGGGTGGAGCAGGCCTTCCAGACCTGCATAAGATCGTGCCAAGGATTTGCCGCAGCGCTGAAAGCGCTGCTCCACCCAAAATCTTGCCGGAACCGGCGGCTTCTACTTTGCGATTTGTTCTGTCACCTCTAAAAATCGTTGGTTCTGCTCGGAGGTGCCGACGCTCACGCGAATCGCCGTTGGCGCACCCCATAGTCCAAGCGGCTGAACTATAACTCCCATGGCTTGCAAACGCTCGGCAAAGTCGGCTGCATCTTCACCCAGCTCGCAGTAAAGAAAATTTGCCCAGGTTGGTGGGACTGGAAAACCCAACTTCGGTAGTCCAGCCGTGAGTACTTCTGCCTGCTCGAAATTGTTCTCGACAGCTTTCCTGATGTGTTCTGAGTCGTGAAGCGCTGCTAAGGCTGCTGCCTGCGCGATAGAGGATACCGAGAAAATCGTTCGCAGCGGCGCGAAGAGCGAAATCAAGCGTGCCGGGCCAATCCCATAACCTACGCGCAATCCGGCCAGTCCATGCGCCTTCGAGAACGTCTTCAGCACGATAAGGTTGCGCTGTTGCCGCACGTAATCGAGTGAGCGCGAGAATGTCACGCTCCGCTTCTGCGCAAAGTGCTCGGCAAAGTCGCCATAAGCCTCGTCCAGCACAATCAGAACGTGCTCTGGAATTTTTTCAAGGAATCGATCCGCCTCATCTGCGGTGACGAGAGTTCCCGTGGGGTTGTTGGGATTGGCGATGAAGACTATCCGGGTGTTGGCATTGATTGCGTCCGCAATGGCGTTAAGGTCGTAACCGTTCTCGTGGGTTTCGACTTCGATCAAACTGCCCTCGGTGACTTGGGTTGCCAGTTTGTAAACGATGAAAGATCGCGCGCTAGTGATGGCGTTCAGGCCCGGCGCAAGGAGCGTTCTCGCGATCATGCAGAGCAACTCGGTCGCTCCCGCGGTGACCAGGATCTGATCTGGCCGCACACCGTGAAAATCCGCGATTTCCTCGTGGAGATCAGTGGCCTGAATTTCGGGATAACGATGGATCTCACTAATCGCGGCTTCAATTGCCGTCAATGCCATCGGAGAGGGACCGAAGGGGTTTTCATTGAGATTCAGAGCGATTGGTCTTGCGCTACTCCCTGACTGCTTGAGCGGTCGGGATTGATTGCTTTCGGCCAGCCTGCGAATGTGCGGAGGCACGAACTGGCTGAAGTCGCTCATCTTTGTTTTCGTTGTTTACGTTTTCGTGGGGCTCGGTCCGGTGGGAGCCTCTTGGGCAATCCTGACGCGACTTTCAGTTTCTCGATCTCTCCGATGCTTAACCGGCGGAACTCTCCAGGAGGCACATCCAAACTCAGCGGGCCGTAGCGGACACGCTTGATCTTCTCGACATGGTGGCCAATCTCCTCGAACATGCGCCGAATCTGGCGGTTCCTTCCTTCGGTCAGGGTTACCTCATACCACGGGTTGTCGGACTCGCGCACCAGCCGAATCTTTGCTGGAGCGGTCTTCACCCGTTCTGGCTTGCGATTGTCGCGCCGCAACCCTTTAGGGTGGAATTTGCTTTCAGCGGAAATCATTAGCCCGCGGCGCAGCCTTTCCAAGCCTTCGGCGGCGGGTATCCCAGCGACTTTTACGACGTAGGTTTTCGCGACATGCGACGCCGCTTTCATCAAGCGGTGCGCGAGATCGCCATCATTGGTCAACAACAGCAGACCTTCGCTGGCGTAATCGAGACGTCCGACTGGATATACGCGCACCCGGATGCCTCGCACCAGATCCATAATCGTGGGCCGGCCTTCAGGATCACGCAACGTGGTGACGTATCCTTTGGGCTTGTTCATCAGCAGGTAAATATGTCTTTCGGCGCCGTGCAAGAGCTTTCCGTTTACACGAATATGATCGCGCTCGATGTCAGCCTTGGTTCCGAGTTCGGTGACGATCTGTCCATTGATTGACACGGCGCCGGAGGTGATCAGCTTCTCTGCGTTGCGCCGTGAGGCGACTCCGGCAGCGGCAATGATTTTTTGTAAACGCTCGCTAGGCATGCTGGAAAAAGACTATCAGGAAAGTCCTCCGTGTACCTCTGTGTCCACTGTGGTTAAATGCGTCTGGAAATCGTCACCACCGAGGACACAGAGGTGCAAGGAGTAACGGCAAGCGCATCACGCTGTCTTGCCGGCTTCAACACTCGTAGGCTGCGCGCTCGCAGTTTCAGAGGGTGCATCTTGCGACTGAGCCGTCTCTGCCGGCATCAGGTCACTCTGAAAAGATTCAGCCACCAGCTTTTCGAATTCCTCCATGCTGGGCAGTTCGTTTACGTCTTTCAGGCCGAAACGCAGCAGGAATTCCTTGGTCGTCTTATATAAGATCGGACGGCCGATCACTTCTTTTCGTCCTGAAGTCGTGATTAGTTTGCGGTCCAGCAGGGTTGCGATGACTCCGCTTGAATCCACTCCGCGAATCTCGCTGATTTCTGGTACGGTGGCCGGCTGCTTGTAGGCGATCACCGCCAGGGTCTCAAGCGCGGGAAGCGAGAGGCGTATTGGTGGTTTCAGATTTTTCGCGTACGCCCGTACTAGGTCGTGCTGCTCGGGCTTGGTTGACATGCGATATCCGCCGGCGATTTGTCGCAGCTCGATGCCGTGGCTTTCGGAAGAATAATCCGCAATTAACTCCTCGATCGCTGCCCGCACCTGCGAACGGACTTCGGTGTCATCGCTGGCACCTGTGGCAATCACAGAATCCTTCACCAGTTGGACGATTTGATCCAGAGAAATCGGCGTCTCCGCCGCGTAGACGATAGCTTCGACTTTTGCTTTAAGACTCATAGCCTGTGTCTGTAGAGACGTAGCTCGCTACGTCTGCGAATGTGATCGCAACCAAGAAGACGTAGCGGAGCTACGTCTCTACCACACGCAAATTTACTTCCAGTCATCTCTTACTCCCGCTTGCTCTCTCATCAGTGCGTCAAATCCCGCATGCTTACGCAGCAGGATCTCGCCAAACAACCGGTCTTGCCTAAGCTGGATCGCTTGCAGACGCACCAGTTCGAGCAGGGCTAGAAACATGCACACCAGCGCCTGCCGCGATTGGACATTCTGCAAAATCTGCTTCAATCGCAGTGGCCGGTCTTCGAGCGAAAGCCTGCGACGCAAATAGTCAATCATCTGGCTTACAGTGACGGTCTCGTCATCCACCTGCATGATCGGCCGTGAGCGCACACGCTCGAGGACCTGCTGGAATGTCTTCACCAGATCGATAACGTCTGCCGCAATCTCCGGTTCCGTCCCTGGCGCTTCCATGAAGTCGCGAATCGCTGGATTCGACCTTACCGCGTCTTCGATTTGCTGCTTCTGCATCAGCATCTGGGCCGCTGACTTAAACTTCTCATGCTCGATCAGTCGGTTCACCAGTTCGGCCCGGGGATCATCCTGCGCTTCCGAAGAAATTGCTGGATCGCGCGGAAGCAGCATTTTCGATTTGATGTGAATCAGCACGGCCGCCATATAAATGAACTCAGCGGCAACGTTCACGTCGAGTTCACCCAACTTCTCTACGTATGCCAGGTATTGAGCGGTGATCTGTGCAATAGGGATGTCATAGATGTCGATATCTTGCTTGCGGACCAAATCGAGCAGCAGGTCGAGCGGCCCTTCGTAGACACTCCCTACGGTGACGGCGAAAGGGAAGTCGCTCGATTCCTTTCTCACGCCGGATGGGGCTGCGGTGGCAGCCAAGTGAGATTGTTCCTCGACCGCGATTTTTGCTTCTTCCGCCATCAGAAGTTCTACTGCGCTCCCTGCGCGCTGCTCGGCGTTTCGTAATCGAGCGACATCTTCATTGCTGCCCGCACTTCATCCGTCGTACTCGACGCGACTTTCCGCGCCCGCTCCGAGCCTGCCTCCAGAATATCCCAGGCTAGCCGCGGATTCTCCTCGTATTTTTTTCGCCGCTCCTGCATCGGCTTCAGAATCTGGACCAGGGAGTCCGCGGCCCAGCTCTTGCATTCAATGCAGCCTATGCCAGCTGTCCGGCATCCCACGTCCACTTTCGCGTTGGTCTCGCGATCGCTGAAAATCTTGTGCAAGTCGCCCACCGGGCATACGTCCGGGTTACCGGGGTCGGTCCGGCGCACGCGCGCAGGGTCGGTCACCATGGTCTTAAGCTTCTGCCGCACCACCGGCTCTGGATCGGTGAGCAGAATAGTATTGCCGTACGATTTTGACATCTTGCGGCCGTCGGTTCCCGGCAGCTTTGCGGCTGGAGTGAGTAAAGGCTGCGGCTCGGGGAAAACCGGTGTTCCGCGCAGGGTATAAAACATGTTGAAGCGGCGCGCGATTTCCCGCGTGAGTTCCACGTGAGGAACTTGATCTTCTCCGACGGGAACGAAGTCGCCTTTGTAAATCAGAATGTCCGAAGCCTGGAGGACTGGATATCCCAAAAACCCATATGTCCCCAGATCTTTTTCGGTGATGTTGTCGCGCTGCTCTTTGTAGGTGGGGACCCGCTCCAGCCATCCCAGCGGCGTAATCATCGAAAGGAGCAGATGCAATTCCGCATGTTGCGGCACATGCGATTGGATGAACATCGTGCAGCGCTCTGGATCAAGCCCGGCTGCCAGCCAGTCCTGCAATACCTCTAGCGAATTCTGTTTTACCTGCGAGGTGTCCGCATAATCCGTGGTAAGAGCGTGCCAGTCGGCCACGAAGAAAAAGCACTCGTACTGGTCCTGCATGCGGACCCAGTTGTCTAGCGCGCCCACGAAATTCCCCAGATGGAGCTTTCCCGTGGATCGCATGCCGCTCAAGACCCGTTTTCGCTGATTTCGCGAAGCCATCATGCTTTCAAGAGAACCCACTCAAACATTCTGAGCACCGGCCCAAGGACCGTGTTCAGGAAATTGCCGCCGAAGTAAACCAGGACCAGCAACCCAATGAGTCCCATCATGTCATACACGCGCTTCACCGGCTCCGGCAGGAAATGGCGAAGCACATGACTGCCGTCCAGCGGAGGAACGGGGATCAGATTGAAGACTGCCAATACTAAGTTGATCACCAGCAGTTCGTAAAAAAGTACACAGAAGGGAACCAAGATCGATTGAGACCGTAGTGGGTCCGCGCCTACGATCTGTTCAATTACCTGTCTGCCTGGGGCGGAGGTCACCTTCACAACCAGCAGGACTGCCGTCGCACTGCTTGCAACCGCAAAATTACTTATCGGTCCCACTACTGAGGTCAAAATGTCGTCGAGCACCGGATTGCGAAAGTTCTCAGGATTTACCGGCGTGGGCTTGGCCCACCCGAGCATGGGGATATGCGCGAAGACCGCGATTAGTGGCAGCAGGACCGTGCCCACCGGGTCGATATGCTTGATGGGATTAAGAGTGATCCGCCCCAACATGCGGGCAGTCGGATCGCCGCGCAGGTTGGCCATCCAGGCGTGCGCCGACTCATGAACGCTAATCGCGAACAGAAACGCAATTATCTGAAAGAGGATTTCGACGTATTCCAGGGTCATTCCGGGTTGGCTTCGATACTAACACGCAAGATGCTGGTGCGGCGCTCTTTGGAGTGCATACGAGTCCTGGATCATGCCTCCGAGTAAATATTAGGCGTCGTGTCTGTCGCCGGGCTCTTTCAGCGCCTCCGGAGCAATCGTCTTGACCTTAATCGTTTTCGCCGGAACTCCTCCGACAACGTGAAACGGCGCCACATCTTTCGACGCGACGCCCATCGAACCCACCAGTCCGTGCTCCGCAACTCGCACTCCGCTCAACACTGTCGCGTGATAAGTCACCCGCGCGCGCGGTCCGAGTTCAGTCGTGTGATTGGAAATAATCATGCCGTCGTTCAAGTCATGTGCGTGGGTGTAGACGTTCGCGTAGTCGGAGATCGAGCTGCCCGCATGGATGATCAGTTCGCCACGATCATCCAGCAGGACGTATTTGTGTATCGTGCAATTGTCTTCGACGGTGAGGTTGTAACCAAAGGTAATTTCAACTCCGTGAAAGATCTTCACATTATTGCCGCAATGTTTGAAGACATGGCGTGCCAACATGGCCCGCATCCGGAATCCTAGCCAATGATTCAGTCCTACTGGCGAGCGATCGTACATCATCCAAAACCATATCAGCGGCTTGCGTTCACCATACTTCGTTGCATCGGCGTCGCCGTAATATTCGGGCTCCAGAGTTGCATTACGAGGATCGAATGAGTGCACCAGGGCCCGCTGCGCAAGATCACCTTCAGGAGCGGCATATTCCTTTCCGAGGTAAAGCTGGTGCAGGGCATCACGCACAGTGTCGCTCCGGTGGTCTGGATCATGGTTCTTGAATTCAGAATCCAGGCGTTCAATCCACTCCAGAAAAGTCTTTTGCGCTTCAGGTGTGGGCCCAAGGTTGCGGTACGCGTATCTTGGCATGGGATTCAACCTCGTGATAAGTCGTCAAACATAGCATAGTCGTTGACGTCCCCGCGCTGTCTCTGCAAAAACCCAGAGACAAACACGGCGTACTTGCGAGTGATGTCGGGAACTACTTTTGCGTGACCGTGAGTTTATGCGGACCCACAGTGGCAGTATCAAGGCGGTCGGGAAGAGAAAAGCGGGAATCGAGCCCAAGCTCTGGGTACTTTGGCTGAAGATATTTTTCCACGAACAGTTGCAACACAAACCGCGGTATTTCAACCCCGTCCAACGACACTGAATCAACCTGGACGTAACCCTGTCTGCCAGCGCCATGCGCGTGAGCCACCACAACTACATCGTGGACACCGCTGAAAATCGAGAGCAGTGGGTTTGAGGAGCCTGTCCCCTCACGGATACGATCGAAGTCCACCCGGGCCGTTCCGGTGATGATTCCAGGTTCGCCCGCCAACTTTACAGACTGAACTCCCTCCGGCAAGATCACGTTGTCCGAAGCGAGATAGGAATTGATTTCTGGCTCACTGAAAACTGTAGGTGTCTGGTCGGGGCGTGCGGCCTGGCCGTTGGCCTCGATGTGACGCAGCTTTTGCTCCGTGCTGGCGACGTCTGTGGAATGAGAAGTTCTTGCCAGTGCGGCGAATGAACCTAAGAGCAAGATCGTCGTGCAGAGAATCAGAGCTTTCACGGTTTCAAAGCAGCTTGTGTCGCTGTCGCTGGGATTGGCGTGACGCGCGTCTTGATCAGAGTGCCCGCGAGGCCGTAACCGGTTGTGCTCTCGCCAACCATTTTCAAATTCAAAGCTCCTGTCAAAAATGCGCTTCCGCTTACTTTATAAACTCCAGTTGCGGTATCCAGTTTCGCGTCTTCGAATGAAAATTTTCCCTCATGCAGCAGGACCTTGCCGGAGAAGCTGCTGGCATGTAGAGGCCCGGACTTAGTGGTTAGCACAATGTGCGGGAATTCGCCATCTTTGATTGCGAAACTGGCACTGAGATCGGTAGAGTCCGGCAGGTCATGAAGTCCCCAACCGGCGGCTTTGACCTCGTACCTTGCGGTTCCCGTTCCGTCAATCCATTCATCGTGGGTTAGATCCGCAATCTGGGCCAGGGCCAAGTTCTCCAAGCTGCCCGCGCCCTGATATACCGGTGGCCGGGCAGAAAAGTCTGCTTTCCAAACCCCAGTTACTCCGCCCCCCAGAAACTCTCCGCGCATATTCACGAGAGTAAGCTTGCCCTGGTCCAGGTCAACATCGGAGGTGAACCGGGTGCAAGCTGACTTTCCCAGCAAGAGTTTGTCGATGGTAATTCTGCCGCCTGCCCGCGCCTGAAGCAGGTATGGCAACTGAGTTTCGCGGGAAGTTAGAAACTTGTACCACGATTTCTTTCTGGCCTGAGGATTGAGCAATTCATTCAAAGCTGCCGCACTGACTTCGGCTGCGTGCAAACTGAACTGGAGGGTGCAGTCGCGAGGAACCGGGCATGGCCGCGACATCCTTAGTGAACCGCGCCACACCTCCTCGGCAGCGGAAGCATTCAGGTTCTGCACGATTACGGAATCTTGGTTGAGGACGAGACTCGCACTGGCTATCTGCAACGGCGCATTCAATCCTCGGACCTGCGCGCGCACCGACCGCAACTGTGCCGTGCCCAGTATCATGGGACGCTGAATGCCGCGCCAGGTGCCTGCAATCGTCAGGTCAACGGTTGAACTTCCGTCGGCCGTAACCGCGGGAGCAGGTATGCCCAGCGTGTGCGCAACTTGCAGGAGCCGTTTGATTCCAGCGTCGCCGTGGACCGAGGCCTGGTATCCGGAAAGCGAGAGTGAAGCGCTGGCCTGCAGGGGAACTGCTCTTCCCAGAACTACGTTGACGGGACCAATTTCAAGCCGCGGGCCTGTGTCCGAAGCTCGATTGCCTTTCGTCTTAGGAACCTTTGCTTCCGAAAGCTGTGCTGCAGAAACTACTAAGGATGATAAAGAGAACCGAACCCGGCCCAGAACCAGCTCGGATGCGTTGTTGCCCGAGCTCAACGTGAACTCTTGCAGCTCGCCATCGCCGCTCCATTGGGGCTCTGCGAAATCGCTGCGGCTGAACATGAGGGTTGTATTCACGCTACCGATGGCAACTAGATCGTCGGGGATGTTTCCCTTCGAATGGCGCGCAAGTTCTACCACGGCCTGTGCCGGCACCCGGCTTGCGACAAGCGACCAGCTATAGGATGAAAGCGGCCAGCCCGATGCGCTCCCCTTCAGGTCCAACGAACCGTCCCCGACAGGCGCGCTACAGTCGACATTCGAGAGGGTTTTCTCAAACGAGCTGTACTCGGCGGCACAGTGAGCCACAAGTCGCAGAGGCCCGTTACCAAAGACGTCATATCTGCGAAAGTCGTCAATCGAACTATCCGCGGTGATCCTCAAGTCTCCAGGAGTACCCGACAATGTGCCGGAAAGAATGACACCGCCGCGCCATCCCTGGTCACTTCCGTAAATGAGCTTCGAGACCTGTCCAATCTGGGCCTGGTTCCAGGCAAATGAAAACTGCACCGGCGTCTCGTGGAGCACAGGCGCCCGCCGCCAAATCCCACTTACGTTGATCAAACCCGTGTCGGTCAGATTGGCGTCCGTGCGTATCGGTCGCGCTTCCAGGCGCACACCCCAGGTGTTCTCTGACTCCTGCCACAGTGCGAACTGCGCATCGGTGAAGGCAAAATGCGTCTTTTCCGTTCCGACCTTGAAATTGATTCTTGCCTGCGTCGCTTGGATATAAGGGAATTCTGGGCGAGACTCGCGTTTGCCCGAGGCAGTGGGCGCTGTCGAGATATTGGCCGTCCGCCGCAGAAGATCCTCTAAGTTCCATTTGCCTTGTTGATCTCGGGCGAGATTCAGGCTGGCTTCGCTCAGGCTTAAACTTGCAATCTCAATTCGTCCGTGAAGCAACGCTGTGACTCGCAACCATGCGGTTACGTCGGGAGAACGCAGAAATGGCTCGGCGCCAAACTCGGCATCGTCTCGAATTAGCAAGTTTTCGAGTTCAAAACCCGGGCGAGGCAGAAATCGGAGATGCAGAGAACTTAACTCGACGTGCCTGCCCAATGCCAGACTGATGGATTGAGAGACTCTCCCGCGAAGATAGTCTGCCGGCGGCCGGATAAGGAACAGCCCCAAAAGAAGCAGGCACACCAAACCTAGACCGCGCTTGGAAGACAGGGTCTTCAATTGACCACCTTGAAAGTTCGTTTCCAGCGGGTCTCATCGAAGAAATGAATGACCACATGCGCCAGAAACGAAAGCCGCTGGCCCATCTCTTTCTGCTGATACTGATCGGCAGGGGTCTCAAACGACCAGTAGATGAACATGGGACGCCCGATAACATTTTCTTTCGGAATGAATCCCCAGTAGCGGCTGTCGAGGCTTACGTCCCGGTTGTCACCCATACCGAAGTAGCTATCCGGAGGCACCACAATC
>WNFJ01517107.1_pt6 | contig 20478 bp, 26 predicted proteins | sample 5400461 | NCBI WGS metagenome assembly WNFJ01 (sample SAMN13153349, study PRJNA577476) | soil metagenome | isolation source: 115 cm saprolite on Douglas fir-dominated hillslope | place: USA:California | collected 2013-09-17
AGAGCAGGGAAAATGAGAGCGAGATTCTGTCCTGCCATAACGTCTTCCTCGAGATCGTTACGAATGGCGACGCCGCTTGGGTCAGCAAGCGCGAAGAAAGTGGATTTGGCCACGTTCAGATCCATGACGTCACGGCGTATTCGAAACAGCGCCTTTCGCACCCCCGCGACGTTTTGGCGCGGGTCGGCGCCGTTCGTCACGAGCGGCGCAAGGAGTCCGGCGCCCTCGGGCAGACCACGTTCGATCTCGGCCACGTCCTTGCCGACCAGCTCCGCTACGGCCGCGACGTCTTCCGCGGCGTGCGCACTGCTTTCTTTCGCGCCGTCCCTGCAGCCGTTCAAAAGGCCTAGAAGAGGGACAAGGGCGACGAAGATGCGGAGATAGGTCATCGGGAGATCGATGCTATCCTTGCGTCACTCTGCTTGCCCATGCGTTTGGCCTTCCTCGCGCTTCTGCTTACCGCGATCGGCTGCTCGCAGGCGGCGCTTGGGGGCGCTGGTAGCCGTTCGAGCTCCGGCCAGGCCGCCGCTTCGGCTTCGGGCTCCAGTGCGGGCACGAGCAGCGACTCGAGTGGCGCCAGCGACTCCGGCCCCGGTACCGTCTTGGATGCGAGTGTCGACTCGAACGGCGACTCCGGCGTGAGCCTCAACTCGGATTCGAGTGCCGCCTCCCGGCCAAGCCCGGCTCAGATCGAGCGTGCTCTCGCCATTGCCGGCGAGTACAAGAGCTACGGCCGCGTGGACGACGAATTGCGCTGGGCGCCGTTTCTATGCCGCCAGCCACTGCCCGGCATTGCGCGACAGAGCATGTCGAACGACCCGACGACCCATGGGCAGAAACTGTATTCGGTATTCGTCAGAGACTACGCCGGCTACCCAGAGCCCTCGAACCCAGGGCAAGTTGTCGTCAAGGAGAGTTTTCACGCCGATGTCGTGACCGATCCGGACGCGAGTTTCGCGCCCGCGGCGAGCGGTGCGCCAACCGACGGCGGCGATCACTTTTACCCCTTCGCAATGAGCAACGGGAAGCTTTATCGCGCCGGCCTACCGGCGGGATTGTTCATCATGTACCGCGACGCGCCGGGAGTTCCCGACACGGACGACGGTTGGACGTACGCGACCGTATCTCCCGCCTCGGAGGTAACGGCATCGGGGCGCATCGATTCATGCATCGGGTGTCATCTGCTGGCGCCACACGGGCGACTGTTCGGAGTCCCCAAGTTTCACGTCGGGCCATGAAGCCGCATGAGGTGGTGGGCACCCGTTTGCGCCGCGCTCGCCGTCGCCTCGTGCGGGGGCAGCGCATCGAGCATCACGGCCGCGGGCCCCGTGTGCGCGCAAGTCACTCCGTGCGGCGGAAACATGCTGGGCACGTGGAAGTTGGTCTCCGAGTGCCTCTCAGGCTCGGTCACGGGGACCTCGCCCACCGGATGCACGACGACGGTGAGCGCCACGGTCGACAGCATCTCGGGGACCATCACCTTCAATGCCGACGGGACGTACGTTAGCAGCGTGAGCACGACGTCCACCCTCGCGACGATGCTCTCCCCCGCCTGCCTGACCGCCAACGGGGATGCAGCGCCTCAGGCGTGCGACAGCCTCAACCGAGGCACTTGCGTGCCATCGGCGGGCGGCTGCGGCTGCACTAGCAAATTCATGTCGGCGGCCGTGATGAACAGTGGGACTTACACAACCGCGGGGACCACGTTCACTACGATGGCGCAAGGGGCCACGCGCCCCTCCTCCGGTGGCTATTGCGTCAGGGAAACCGAGCTAGACATCACGAACGCAGGCGCGTCCATGAGCACTGGCGTGATGGGCGGCTTCAGCGCGAACGTCGTGCTTCGCAGGTAGCGAGCGGGGAGGTAACCAACGCCGTCGAGCTGCCGCTACAAGGGTGCAGCGCGCAAAGGGACAGGAAGGCCGACAAAAAGATCGGGAAGATCAAGAAGGTGGAGGGGGCGGAGGTCCGGTCCCAGCGCGCGATGCACCCCGATGAGCGCACCGATCACCGGCGCGGATCCATCCTCGTACTTCCCGACCTTCTGATCTTTCTGTTCCACCGCTCCATCTCGGCCGCCCCGCCCCCGCGCTTGCGTCTAGAGGCACCTATCGGCCCCCCTCCGGTTCATGGAATCAAGGCACTAGACGCGTTTTCCACCGAGGCCGCCGCCTCTGGCCGGCCGCTAGCCGTGATTAGCATCGTGCTAAAGGCGGTTAGCATCGTGCCAAAGACGGTTAGCATCGCACCCAGGGCAATCAGCACGGTGCTAAACGCTATCAGCATCGGAGCGATCGCGTTCGTTCGAACAGCCCTCGCGCCGGGTCGCGTGCTGGATGCCTTTAGTATCGCGCCCGTCGTCTTCGACCCGCGGCTAGAAGCGATTAGCGCAGTGCTAAACGAGATTGGCGAGGTGCCCAAGGCGTTTAGCGCAGTGCTGAACAGGATCAGCATCGTGCTAAACGCGAGTAGCACCGGCCTAACCGATATCAGCGTCGTGCTAAACACCATCGGTACGGCCGCGATCGCGTTCACCTGAAGAGCAATCGCGTTCGGCCGCGCACCAAACTCGTTTGGCATCGCCCTCATCGCCTTCGACCCGGCGCTGGACGCCTCTGGCATCGTGCTCATCGCCTCGAATCGCCTGCTAAAGGCGACCAGCATCGTGGCAATCGCGTCGGACCGCACGGAGATGGCCATGGGTCGCCCGCTAAGTCCCCCCGGCGTCCTGGCCATCGCGCTCAGTCGCCTGCTGAACCCGTCTGGTAGCGCGCTCCGCGTGTTGGCCTCGCTGATAAGAGCGCCAGAGCTCCCGCGCGACGCGACCGCACGGCGCCTCACACGGGTCAAATTGGTGGCCGTCGCGAGGAGGGGGTTCGTCTCCGGGAGGGCTCATGTCAGCAGACGACGATGTCCAACGTCGGGTCGATTCGTCCCAAGTCGTCCCGATCGCTCGTCACGATGGCAGCGCCGTGGTGGCGGGCCAGCGCGACGGCCGCGCAGCGGATCGCTGATGCCTGGTTGGGGGGGGTGTGTTTGGGGCCGGGGCCCCAAACGACAAACCTGGGGTGGAGCGGCCGCGCTCCCCCCCCCAGACCGCGCCCCGTGAGTGAAGCGAACCAAGTACCGAAGGAGGGACTCGAACCCTCACGCCCTTTCGGACGGCGGATTTTGAGTCCGCTGCGTCTGCCATTCCGCCACTTCGGCTCGTCGGGTTGTTCGTGTCGCAAGAGCCTCCGCAACATTCCATTCGCACGCTGGGCAATGCATGGCAAGCTCGAGAACAAATCGTTGACGTGAATTGCAATTAGCGTTTATCTCGTTCGTCATGCCCACTTCACTACGCAGTCGCCTCAACGAGCTCGCGTCCACGTTCGCGTCCAGCGTTCTCGATGCCATTCGTGGTTCATCGGTAGACGAACTTCTGGCCGGATCGCCGGGTGGGGGCGGCCGAGGCGCGCCACGCACCGCCGAGCGCACACCAGCAGCGAAAGGTCGCCGTCGCGGTGGCCGGTTGCCGCGACGCTCCGACGGCGACATCGCGAATGTCATCGAACAGATCGCTGGCCTGTTGCGCCAGCATAGTGGCGGGCTGCGGGCGGAGCAAATCCGCGAAAAACTGGGTCTTCTCGCCAAGGAACTCCCGCGTCCACTCAAAGAGGGGTTGGACGGCGGACGTTTCCGCAAGTCTGGCCAGAAACGCGCGACCACGTACTTCGCTAAGGGTGGCAGCACTGGCAAGAGCCGCGCAGCGCGCGATGGAAGCAGTCGGCAAAAAGCGAAAGCGAAGGGGGGCCGACGCCGCGGCAAGCGAGGCCGGCCCGCGGAAAAGCCTGCGGAAAGACCGACGGAAAAGCGGGACGCAGGGGCGACTAACGGGTCGGCTCAGGCTTCCTGACGGGCGAACGACAGGGTGAAGAAGCGCTAAACGCGCGCGGGAAGACAAGCCTTGGCGGGCATGATAAGTACCGCCGTCTTGCGCGCTCAAGGCGCTGCTGTAGATATGGAGTTCTGAAGCATGCCCAGCGAAGCCATCCAATGTAGGCCACTCGAGGTTATCGTCAGCGATCGCGGAATCGAGCGTGCCATCAAGATGCTCAAGCGCAAACTCGCGTCCGAAGGTGTGCTTCGCGAACTAAAGATGCGACGGCATTATATGAAGCCGAGCGTAAAGCGCAGAAAGAAGCAGGCGGAGGCCGCACGTCGCCGCCGCAAGCGCGCCAAGGTCGAAGCGACTGTCCAAAAGCCGTAGTCCCCTACTTGCCCGCCTCGATCGCCTCATCGAGCGTAAAAGCGCCCTCGTATAGGGCGCGTCCAACGATGCACGCGGCAATGCCTCGCCCGGCGAGGGTGCGCAGGTCGTCGAGCGAGCCGACTCCGCCGGAGGCGATGACCGGGACGGGAGCCTGCGCGGCCAACGCGGCGGTCGCGTCGACGTTTGCCCCGGAACGGGTACCGTCGCGCGCGACGTCTGTGTAAAGGACGGCGGCAAGCGGCACGCCGGCAAAGGAACGTACGAGGTCAGCCGCGCGAACGCTCGTCGCTTGGGTCCATCCGTCAAGGGCGACAAAGCCGTCTCTTCCGTCGACGGCCAAAACCACGACGCCCGGGTCCTCCGACGCTAGCGCGCGCACGAGCGCGCCGTCTCGCACGGCGATCGATCCGAGAACCACCCGTCCAGCGCCCAGAGCGCGATAGCGTTGAAAGCTTTCGCGCGTGCGAACCCCGCCCCCCACTTGAACGCCGGGCCCGAAGGTTTCTACAATTTGGCGCACGAGCTCCTGCTGAACGGGCTGCCCCGCCCGCGCGCCTTCCAGATCCACTACATGGAGCCAAGGGACTTTGCCGCACCAGGCGCGCGCGCGCGCCGTTGGATCGTCGTCGTACACCGTGACTTCGTCGTATCGGCCCTGACGCAGCCGCACTGCCTTGCCGCCGAGAAGGTCGATCGCAGGGATGATGATCACGATGCGAGAAACCTCTCGAGCAAGGCCAAGCCGGCGCGCTGGCTCTTCTCAGGGTGAAATTGACAGGCAAACACGTTGTCGTACGCAACCGCGCTGACGAACCGCGAGCCGTACTCGGTGATGCCCGCAATTACGCGAGGGTCCTCCGGAGAAACGGCAAAACTGTGCACGAAATAGAAATACTCGGATCCGCGCAGCAGCTGCATCTCGGTTGCGTTCGAGGTTGGCTCCGCGAGGTTCCAGCCTATGTGTGGGATCTTGAGCGGCGCACCGTTAGAGGCATCCACGCCGCCCTCCAGCCTCCTCACGTCGCCCTCGAGCACGCCGAGTCCCCCGCACCCGGGGGCCTCCTGGCTCGAGCGAAAGAGAATCTGCAAGCCCAGACAAATTCCCAGATAGGGCCGCTGTGCTTCAAGGTGTGCACGCACTGCATCTCCAAGCCCCCCCACGAGCGCCCGCGCGCAATCACCGAATCCGCCCTGTCCGGGCATGACAAGCCTGTCTGCGGACGCGACGCGGGCGGGGTCGCGGGTCACCTCGATCTGGTCCTTGCCGGCGCGGGCGACCTCCAAGAGCGCTCGCTCCACACTGCGCAAGTTGCCGAGGCCGACGTCGCAAATGGCGATGCGCACGACGCTTCGCATACCACACCGGGACCGGGAGACTAGATTCTTGTCCCCAAGCCGTGGTAAACGCGCGCGCTACCTAAAGCACGGCGCGGCGCCTTGGAGCGCCTGCAGGAGGAGAAGTGACCCATGACTCGCAAATTGTGGCGACGAGTTTCTTGGCCGATTGTCTTCGCGGGCCTGAGCGCCCCTCTCATCGCCAACTGTGGCGCACAAATGCCTGCCGCGCCCCAAGTAGCCGGTGCTCCGGCCGTGCCGGGAGCGCCCAACGCCGGAGCGGCAGCGGGGTGCCCGGACATGGCGAAGGTAGACGCGATCGAGTCGTTCGATTTCGAGAAAGAGTTCAAACTGAAGGCGGAAGTTGCTGCCAAGATCAAGGCGGGCGCCGAGGCTGCCGCCGAAATGAATGCGCTGGCCGGACAAATTGACTCGGACTTGAAAGGCGCCTGCGGAAATCTCGCGCACGATCTCGGCGGGCAGGGCGACTACAAAGACGGGCAGGAAGCCTGCAAGGCTGCCGTCAAGGCGGTCAGCGATGCCAAAGCCAAGCTCGGCGCAAAGGCGAAGATCGTGCTCGACGTCGCCGAGCCACACTGCGGTGTTGATGTGCATGCGTACGCAGATTGCGCAGGTCACTGCGACGCTTCGGTTCAGCCGGGCAAAGCGGAGGTCAAGTGCGAAGGCGGCAAGCTGCAGGGCGAATGCTCGGGCAAGTGTCAAGGCGAGTGTGAGGCCAGTGCAGCGGCCCAGTGCACGGGCGAATGCAGTGGAACTTGCGATGCGGACATAAAGGGCGCGTGCTCTGGAACGTGCGCAGGCAAGTGCGATGGCAAGGCCGTGCCTGCGAGCGCCAATGGCAAATGCGAAGGCGTTTGCGAAGGCAAGTGCGAAGGCAACGTCAAGGCTTCGTGCAAGGGCAAGTGCGGCGGACAATGCAAGATGAGCGCCCAAGCCGAGTGCAAGGGCACATGCACGGGATCGTGTTCGGTCGAGATGAAGGCGCCCAAGTGCACCAGCAAAGTCGAGCCTCCCAAGATGACCGCCGAGTGCAAGGCCAAGTGCGATGCGAGTGTTCAGGCCAAGGCCGAATGCACTCCGGCGCACGTCGCCGTTCGCATTGTCGGCTCGGCTGATGCCGTGGCCGAAGCCAACTTCCGCAAAGCCATCGAGAAGGACCTCGGAGCCGTTCTGCGGGTCTCGCTCGGCACCGGCAAAGCAGCGGAGCGGCTCGCCGGCGAGATGAAAGTCGTCATTGAGGGCGTAGAGGCTTCCGTCCAGGCGGCGTCCGACCCGATGATGGTCGCGCGCCTTTCCGCGTGCGTCGCCGCTCCATTCAAGGGAGCGCTCGACGCGGTGGGCAGCATTAGGGCGGACGTCAACGTCTCGGTGAGCGTCCAGGCAAGCGCCAGCGCCAGCGGGACGGCGAAGACAAGCTAGGCCACAAGCACGCTTCCGACGCTTCCCGGGCTGGCGACTTCGGTCGCCAGCCCGCCCGGGCGAAGACGTCCCACGATGTGAACGGCCCTGACCCCGTCGGTCAGGGCCGCGAACGACTCTTCGAGCTTCGGGATCATCCCATCTTTGACGATACCGTCGGCGATCGCTTTGCGGCCGTCGGCAACCGTGAGACGTGGGATGCGCGAAGACGGATCGCGCACGTCGCGCAGAACTCCCGGCACGTCGCTCACGAGCACCAAGGCTTTCGCATCGAGCGCGACCGCCAGGCGATTGGCTACGGAGTCGGCATTGATGTTGAAGACATGTCCTTGCTCGTCGGCCCCCAAGCACGCGACGACGGGAACGTAGCCGGCCGTCGACAAGAGGGTGATGAGCGCGTCGTTGACGCCGGTTACGTCCCCGACATGGCCGAAGTCGATGGGGTCCGGGCCCGCCCCGGTCACGACGCGAGGCGGCCTTTTTTGCGCTCGGACGACGAGGGAACTCGCTCCGTGCAGCCCGACCGCCTTCGCGCCGGCCGCAACGAGTGCAGCGCACGCATCGACGTTGACCTTGCCCGCGACCACCATCTTGATGACCTCCAGAGCTGCCGCGTCGGTGACCCGTCGCCCAGCGACAATGTGCGGGGTCTGTCCGAGTCTCTTCTGCAGCTCCGTCGCTTGGGGCCCGCCGCCGTGCACGAGCACGACAAACTCGCCGCGCCGCTGCAGCTGGGCGATGTCAGCCGCGATCGCGGCCATGTACGGCGATGCGACGACTTCGCCGCCCAGCTTGATGACAATGAACTCGGTTACGGCCATCCGCCGGGGTCCTGCAGAGTAAGGCGCTCGTCCAGACCGAGCATCAGGTTCATCGACTGAATGGCTTGACCGGCGCCGCCTTTGATCAAATTGTCGGTCGCGCCGAAGCAAGCCACCGTGCGCTTGCCCTCGCGAGCCTCCCCCACGCAGACGCCCACTTCGGCGTAGTTCGTTCCCTTGACCGCGACGACCTCGGGCAGGCGCTTGGCCGGCACCCGCACGAAGGGCTCCTTCTCGTAGAGCGCGGCCCAAAGAGCCTCAATGACGTTGACGCCGACGGCGTCGTCGACATGGGCGAAGCACGTCGCGAAGATCCCGCGCGACAATGGCGCGCTCACAGGCACGAAACGCAAGCTCATGTCCTTAGCCCCGGCTTCGGACAGTGTCTGCACGATCTCGGGCACGTGTTGGTGCTCGAGAGGCTTGTAGGTGCGCAGATTGTTGGCGCGCACGGCGTGGTGCGTCGTCGCGCTGGGCGCCGCTCCGCTGCCGCTGGAACCCGTAATGCCGACGACCTCGACGGGGCCGGCGAGCAGCCCCGCACGCGCGAGGGGCAAGAGAGCCAGCTCGATGGTCGTCGCGAAGCAGCCGGGAGACGCAACGTAGCGAGCGTTGCGGATGGCCTCGCGATGCAGCTCTGGAAGGCCGTAAACGAACGTCCCTCGGATGAGCTCCTCGGGACACGGGTGTTTGGCCCCATAGTGCTTCTCGTAGGCCGCTGGATCGCGCAGGCGAAAGTCACCCGACAGGTCAACGATGCGCGCGCCCGATGCCAATAGCTCCGGCGCTTTTTGAGCGCTCACTCGGTGCGGCAGTCCAAGGAGAACAACGTCCATGCCGTGCGCGGCTTCCGCCGGCGTGAGCAGCTCGAATCGAAGGTCGGTCTGCCCTTCTAGGCTTGGGTGAACGACCGACAGAAGCTCGCCGACGAAGTCGATGGACGCGACGCGCGTGAGCTCGACCTCCGGATGAGCAAGGAGCCGTCGGATTAGCTCGGCCGCCCCGTAACCGCTGCCGCCGACCACGGCGGCCTTGAACCGCTTGCTTGCCATCGATCCGCGCGAGCGTAGCAAGGGCCTGCTAGGCTTTCGAGGCATGGATTCGCATGCCGACCGTGCCGCCGCATGGCTTGCGGACAAGCAGCGCGAAATGGAGAGCGCCCTGGCGACGCTCGTCAACGTTAACTCGTACACCGAGAACGCGGAGGGCGGCCGCCAGGTGGGAACCTTGCTTCTCGAGCTCTTTGCCGATCAAGGCGTCGAGGCGACCGATCGACCGAGCGAGCGCTTCGCCGATCATCTGGTCTTTCGCACAAGGCCCGCACTTCCGAACAAGAATGCCGTCGCTCTCGTCGGGCACCTCGATACGGTCTTCCCCCCTGGGACCTTCGAGGGCTATCGGAGGGAAGGGGAGCATGCCTGCGGCCCAGGCGTGCTCGACATGAAAGGGGGCCTGGTCGTCATGGCCTATGCGCTCAAGGCCCTGGCCGCGACCGGAGGGCTGGACGCCGTCGTCCCCGTTCGGGTCGTCGTCGTGAGCGACGAGGAAGTCGGATCGCCCGAGGGGCAAGGAGTTATTTCGGCGACCATCGCGGGGGCGAGCGCTTGCCTTGTGTTTGAAGCGGGCCGGGAAAAGGATGCAGTTATCACCCGCCGCAACGGCACCGGGGCGATGTCCGTAGTTGCGTACGGCCGCGCGGCGCACGCCGGCAATGCGCACGCGGACGGAGCCAATGCGATCTGGGCGCTTGCGCGCTTTGTCGACGGCGCGCAGAGGCTGACGAACTATGATCGAGCCGCCACTGTCAATGTCGGTCGCATTGCGGGAGGGCACAGCAAGAACACCGTGCCCGATCGCGCGGAGGCCCAAGTGGATCTCCGTTTTCGGTCACGGCAGGACGGAGAAGAGCTCGTCGCCTCGATTCGGAGCATTGCCGAGCAAGCCGCTTCGTCTGTACCGGGCACGCGCTTTGAACTGCAGGGGGGGGTAGCGCGCATGCCGCTCGAGCGAAGCAACACGAGCGCGCTCCTTTACGCCGAGTACGCCGCGTGCGCACGTGCGCACGGCCTGGGCGATGGCGAGGCGCCGCCCATCGGGGGTGGCAGCGACGCAAGCACCGCAAGCGCACTGGGCATCGCCGCGATCGATGGCTTGGGGCCCCGCGGCTCGGGGTTTCATACCCGCGACGAGCGTATCGAAGTAGCTACTCTCGTTCCGAAGACCCAAGCGCTCGCCCGCTTTCTCGCCCAACGCAGTCTCTGATGCGCCGCCTCGTGCTTGCTTTTGCATGCCTCGCGGCGGCGGCGTGCCCCTCGCCTGCGGAGTCGACGCCGCAGGTGACAGTGATCCCAGGCAAGGCTGGACTCTGGGACAAGATCTTCGCATCGCACGAGGCTGCCGCGCCCAAGCCCGCGCGTGTGCACGTCATGCGCGAGGGCGAGGAGCTTGGGGGGCCGAATGCCATTGGACGGCCGGGCGACTTGGTTCTGGAGAACGACGAAGTCGTCTTCGTCATCGACCGACTGGGATCAAGCGTGGGATTCGCCGAAAGCGGTGGCAACATCGTGGATGCTGCCGACGCCCATCTGCGCAAAGACGAACTAGGGCAGCAGTTTACCTACTTTGGAAAGTTTCCTCGCCAGGGAGTCTACAGCGCGCTCACGAGCGGCACTTCGCCCAAGGGTGGCGCGTGGATCGAGGCCAAGGGGCGCGAGCTCTACGACGCGAATCTCGAGGTGACCACGCGCTATACGCTGCAGCCTCCGGACCGCGCGCTCCTCCTCGAGACTACGGTGAAGAATGCGGGAGCGGCCGCCTCGCACATTCCCGGCTTTGGCGACGTAATTCAGTGGGGTGGCACCGAGAAGCTGGCGCCCGGCAAGCCTCGTGGCTTCAAGGGTCCGTCGAGCGGGCCGTACGTGGGCGGGGTAGGGCGGTTCACGAGTTACGCGACGACTTCGGTCGGGGGGACAATCGAGGGTACGAGCGGCAGCTCGTGGACCGACACGACTGTGCGCGCCGGTGTCGCGCTCGGACCTGGGGAGCAGATTACATTCGCGCGAATCTTTCTCGTGGGCGAGCGGGCCGACACATCGAGCCTCGTCTCGGAGCTGATGCAGACGGCCGGCTCACCGCAGTCGCTTGGCACCGTGAAGGTAAAGCTAAAACCAAGTCCTGGCGAAGCCTCCGTCGATGTGCCGGCCGACGCGCATCTTGCGGTGCGCGACGAAGCGGGCGCCGACGTGCTCACGATTCATGCGGCGGGTCTGCCGCCGCGGATTGAGGCACGACTTCCGGTCGGCCATTGGGTGCTCGCGTATACGGGGGGCGGCGGTCGCGCGGGCGTCGCCACGGCGAATGTCTACATTACCGCCGAGGCAGAGACGGGCGCAGAGCTCGCAGTGACCCGAGCCGCGAATGCGGCGGTGCTCTGCGCAAATGCCGACGGCAGCGCGATGCCATGCAAACTGACATTCGAGCGAATCGACGGCGGGCCCTTGCCCGACTTCGGTCCCGCCCACGTAGCCGGCCCGGCGCGCAATCAGGCGACTACGGCCGACGGCACGGTGAACGTCGCACTCGCGCCCGGAGCGTATCGCGTCACCGCATCGCGCGGCCCGGAGTACTCCCTCGCCCAAGCCGACATGAGCGTCGCGCCCGGCGAACGGCATGAGCTTCGTTTGTCGCCGCTACGGGTGGTCGACACCGCCGGCTATCTGGCCTGCGATTTCCACCAACACACGCTGCTCGGCGCCGATTCGGCGGTCACGACGCGCGATCGCATCATCGCGAATGCAGCCGAAGGCGTCGAAGTGGCCGTGGCAAGCGAACACAACATCATTGCCCAGCTGCAGCCGATCGTGCAGGCGCTAGGCCTGCAGCGCGAGCTGGTGTCGATTTCGGGCGACGAGCTCACGAGCGACGCGAGCCGTCACAGTTGGGGCCACGCAAACGTGTTTCCCTTGCCCTTCGACCCGAGCAAGCCTCGAGGCGGCGCACCCTTGGTGCGCGACCGCACGCCGGGCGAGATCATCGACGAGCTGGGCCGCGCTGGCTCGGGCGAGTTCGTGTTTCAGGTCAACCATCCTCGTTCCGGCGAGAGTGGGTACTTCGATCAGTTGGCGTTTGACCCCGCGACCGGGGTGGGAACTGGGGCGGGCTACGACGGGCGCTTTGATGCGCTCGAAGTCTGGAACGGACGGAGCGCGGAGGCGCGGGGCAAGGTCCTGCGCGACTTTCTTGCCCTGCTGCGGACGCAACATCCCGTGACCGCGACGGCGGATACGGACACGCACGGCATCGTTGGGCAGGAAGCGGGGTATCCACGAACGTACGTGCGCGTCGGGAGCGATTCGCAGCTCGAGACCTGGGGCCCAGACCGCACAGCGCAGGTGGTGCGCGGAATAAAGACGCTGCGCGACGTCGTTTTGACCAATGGGCCGATGCTCCGCGTCACCGCCAACGGCGCCCCCATTGGGGGTATCGCCCGCGGACCCCTCGTAACGGTCAAGGTCCATGTCGAGAGCGCGCCGTGGGTGGTCGTCGATGAGGTTCGCGTCCTTCGGGCGTCCGAGCGAAGCGACGTGGTCCGGGCGGTGATCGTTCAGAAGCCGACATCCGGCGGAGCGCTCGCAGCCGACGTGGCGCTCTCCGTTCGAGTGGCAGGCGATGACGCGCTTGTTGTCGTCGTTTCGGGCAATCGTCCCATGGTCCCCGTTCTGTCAGCCGCCGCGGGCGAAACCATCGACGTCTCGCCCTGGGCGATGACCGGCGCCATCTGGGTCGACGCCGATGGCGACGGGCGCGCGCTTGGGCGATGAGTCGGCGATCGGAAGGGGCGCCGACGCAGACCTTGCGCCTGGGGCAGGGTCGACTAGGCTCGCCCCGTTTGGCACGGCAGCCTCGGGGCGTAGCGCAGCCTGGTTAGCGCACTTGACTGGGGGTCAAGGGGTCGCTGGTTCGAATCCAGTCGCCCCGACTAATTGGAATCGTTGGCCTTTTCGCCTTCGTCCGAGTCGGTTTATCCACCGCTGCCGACACGTTTACCGACACATTCGTGTCGGCAAGCTCGGGGATCGCCAGGTCGAGCGGGCTCCAATCGCCCACGTTCATCTCGCCCAGCGTCGCGGCCACGCGCCGGTACCGCTCCATCGCGCTCGACTTGTGTCCGGTGCGTCGCCGAACCCATTCCTCGGGGCGTCCGTTGGCAAGCGCTACGGTGACCATTGACGCCCTGAGGTCATGCCATCGCAGGGGCTCGCGCTTGGAAGACTTCGTGTACAGCTCCGCTCGCTCCACCTTCGCCTTACGCAACGCTTGGTGAAGTAGGTCTTTCGCCTCGTCGGGGTTGATCTGTCTCCCCGCCATGTCGACGAAGACAGGATGGTTAGCCCCCGGTTTCGGGGTCAGCTCGCGCCATGCTTCGAGTGCACGAACGATGTCCGGATCGATAGGCACGGGCCGCGGGTTGCCCGTCTTCTCCCGATCCATGTGGACAATGCCGTGGGCCAGGTCCAGACGGCTCCACGCGAGGGGTGGCACGTCCTCAAGGGCTTGCTCGTGGTCCGTGATCGCGCCTGGCACCGTTTCGACTTCGCCGCCCAGGGCTTCCTCACGGCGCCAGCCGGCGCGCGTGCCAAAGCCGATCGCAACCCGCAGACCAAGGTCTACCGTCGTGCAGCCGAGCAACTGCGCGTCCTCGCTCGGGTAGAGCCAGTTGAGCGCGAGTTCCTGCCTTTTCTTCGGCATCGCGTTTTCGGGGATTGGGTTGCGTTCGATGAGTTTGGCCGGGTACTCGGCCAGTTGCATCACGCGGCGCATGGCCTGAGCGATGGCGCGTCGAGAGGTTCTCTTGAGCTTCTTCGGAAGCGCCCTCTCGGCAGTCTCGCGCATCACGCGCTCGTAATCGGCGATCGAGACGTCAGCGATCGGTCTGGCGCCCACGACCGGGAAGACGTACTTCCGCAGCATGCACAGGTCGGTATACGCGCTGCGCTTGCGCTCCACGTGGTCGGGGTAGAGCGCCGCTAGTTCGCCCCGGACCCATCGCAGTGCGAACGCCTCGAACGTGACGATGGCCGGGCCGGTGGGGACCTTCACGATCTTGCCCTTCACGATCTCGTCCACGTAGCCCGAAAGCTCGGCGAGCTTCGCTTCGTCCGCTGGGGCGCCGATCTCAAGCACCTTTGCGATCCATGAATCCTCACCAGCCTCGCGCAAACGGTTCACGAGAGCCTGGAGCACGTGGGCCCGCGCCCGTGCCGCACCGAGCGAGGTGCACCACGAGAGCGCCATCTCGTTCCGCTTCTGGGGAGCGATCGTGACGCGGGCGTAGAACTTTCCGCGAGACTCGTACGCGAAGCCTTTCGATTCACGGATCTTGTACATATGCTTCTGACCGCCGCATGGCGTGACACTCAAGGGAGGGGCAGCGAAATGACTACGAAAGATTCGGTCGAATTGGAGGACAGCGAGGCGATCGCGATCCTGGCGAGCTCCCATACCGGCCTTTTCCCGGGGGCGCATTCGAACGGCAAGGCGCAGGCGGCGAAAAAGCTGGAAACTGCGCTACTGAAGGCGCTGGAGAAGGCGGGGTACGAGGGGGTCACCGGCACGCAGATTCTCATCGCCGACCCGCACAACATCACGATCCACGTCTCATCCGATGCGAACGGGGTGTACTTCAACACAAGAAGAAAAGGCGAGTCCTTTCGAGAGTCGTGCGGCGACAAGTTTCTCGATTACGATCCCACGTTGGGGGCATTCGTGGGCAAGGCCAAAGACACGTTTCTTGTACAGCAGCCCGGGGAACCACACGCTCGACGAAGTGCAGTGGCAGTTGCCTCCGAAGTATTCATTCAAACTGTCGACAAGGCGCGCGGGCGCATCGGCCCGCTGTAAAGCTACGATCGGTCACGTGGCGCGCCAGGGCGCCTCACGCAGCGTGAACGTGCAGGACTTCAGCGATGCGCGCCGGCTCGTTCGTCGCGAGACGAGCTAGGGCGTCCGCATCGCGAACGACAGCCAGCAGCGCCAATCGCGAAACGCGCGACATGGCTTCCGCCCCAGTCTCCCATCGTGAGACGGTCTCCGGGGCAACATCAAGTAGCGCGGCAAGACGCGCCTGCGTCAGGCCGAGTGCCTTGCGCGCAAAGCGGATCTCCGCGCCGCCGACGTCGGCCGCCTCACTAAGCACGACAACCGCCGCACGGCGCTCGTATTCCGCAAGCTGTTTCAGGTCGATTTCAACATGGCCGTTCGCGCATATCGGCACGAACTGGGAACCGTCGTCGACCTTGTACCTGCCTACGCGCGTACGCTTGACGTAGGTCCGCTCGGCGAGTTCCGCGCCACATTCTACGCAGGGATGGTCATTGTTCATGTGCTTCGTCTCATGGTGCGTGCCGTCAGAACACTGTGATTACGAGTAATCCGGGCCTGATCTCGCGGACCACAACGATAAGACTCTCTCCGTCGAGGCCAGTTCCCCCCTCGAGTCGGAATCTGCCCTGCTCCTGTGCGACTGCGCTCGTAGCGGTGCGAATGGCGTGCTCGATGTCCCGTGCTCGAACATTGGCGTTGTCGGCTTCATCTTGAGCGTGCAACGAAAGGATGACGCGACCGTAGCGCGCCGCATGCTGGATCCTAGCCAGTTCCGGCGCGCTCATGATGTTACATCAAGCACTGTGATGCTTCCGGCCCGAATGCGCAAGGGGCCTTCGCGGGGGTCGGTGGTCAAGTGCGCACAAGCTAGCGACACTGCAAGCGAAATGGACCACGACCGTTGACGCGAGATGGGAAAACCCCCATGGGCAACCGCGTGGAGGCGCATGCCCCGAGCGAGCCCCTGGCCCGAGCGCGGCAACGGAGGAGACACCGCGCCAAGCCCGGGGTTCGGCGGCGCAAGCTCAGGGCGCCCGCCGACCACGGTACGTAATGCGGCCCCTACTCAGGTCGTACGGGCTGACCTCGATCGTCACCTCGTCCCCCGCGACGACCCTGATATTTGCTTGGTGCGGGCGTCCGCCCAGGCGGCAAAGGACCTCGCGCCGCAGTCCACCGCAGTGCGCGTCGACGACGTAAAATCCACGCCTCAATTCGCGCACGACGCCCGTGAACTCGAGAGCATCACGCTCCTCGGCGGGTCTCATGACGAGCGACCTTCGAAGACCGCGCGCGCAGTGCGTAGCTCGTCTTCCGTAAGTCCGACGTCTTTGGCTAATTGGATTTGCTGCGCGCTCAACGTGTCCTCGTCCTCTTTCGCTTGCTGGAGCGCGAGCAAAAGCTTTACGTCCCGCTCGAGCGCCAGATTTCTAGGCGCATCGCCTTCGTCGTTGTCTGATGTGGAAATCATGAGCTTGAGAATCTCGGAGGCCTTCTCAAGGTTGTTGCCATATTCAATCGCGTCCAATGCTTCCTCAATCAGTTCCGTATCGCTCGTAGCCCGGGGCGAGCTCATCGTGCGCCTTCCAGATTCTGAAGCTGTCCTGTGAACGCTTGAAGCTGCGCTGCAAGCCGCTGTCGCTCGGCCTCGAACCCCGCGCGCCTTCGCGCGAAACAGATCTCGAGGTCAGCCTCGGTCGGGAGGCTCCGAATTTCTCGACCCGCGCCGCGGATGAATCGCCCGTCAGATCCACGCGTGCCAGTGTTCTCCGCGTCGGCGCGCAGTGGCGCGATGCGCTTCGTGAACTCGGCGATCGCAACTTGCTCAACAATCGGCCACCAAGTGGACGCGGCAACACGCGATTTGCGCCCCGCCTCTTCCGCATCGGTGAACGCAGCATCAAAGACGGTGTAGTTAAGGAGCTTGTCGACGAATCCCATCGTCTCCTCTCTAACCTCACGAGCGGCCGACATGCCGGCACATTTTGAGACCCGAACGCGCGCGCCATCAACAGAAGCGGCAATAGATGGAAGTGCGTTGCCTAGGTGAGCAGCCTTCGCCTGCGCGGCGACGAGGTTCGCATGATTTCGAAGAGCAACTTCGCGATCTAGCGTCCCTTCCGCGACCGCAGCCGAGGCCGTGACCAGCTGCGTCCGAGCCGCGGCAAGATCGAACATGTGCTCGTCTAGCAGCTTCCGTGCAGGGACGTATGCGAGGCGAGCCGATGTCAAGTCCTCGGCGTGGTCGCGCGCCAATTTGATCAGCTCCGGATCCCCGATCTGCTCAGCGATCGCGATGTATTCCTGTCGACGGGCTTCCTCCTGATCGAGGGCGGGCTTCTGGGCATCCCACGCGGGGCGAGGGTCGTGGACATTTTGAAGATTGAAACGGGGATTCATGTGATTTCCTTTTTTGATGTTACGTTAGCGATGGCGAGATCTACGAGTGCCCGACGAAGGGCGTCGAGTTCGCTTCCAGTTATCCTCATCGGGTATTTGCGACGACGGCCGTCCGGGAGAATCCAGCGCAGGGCCACGGTCCCCTGGCATGCGCCGACTTCGATGCACGAACCACTGGGCACTTCGACGCGTGCTATATTGATTAATTCGTCGGCTGCGACGAGTGCGGCATCGCACGCATTGGCGATCACGCTTAACTCAGGCCCTCGAAAACTCATGCCTCCTGCGGGTTCGCCGTCTCGCGTGAGCGAAATCTTAAGCTTGCCTCCGTAAGTCGAGATCACGCGGGTCATCCCCGACGTCACCAGCGGGCTCGTGTGGTAAATCACGTCGCCGCTGTCTAATTGAGTGCTGCGTGGCTGCTCCGTCGTCCGATCGGGACGGCGAGGCATCAACGGGTGCAGCGCGCCGCTACGTGCTAAAGGAAAAGTCATTTTGATATCCATCTTTCAATTAATGAGTTCGTAATCGATTATCCGCCAGCGCCTTGCTCACGGTCACCTCGCCGCGTTTCACGCGCTCGAACTGCTCAGGGGACTTCGCCTGGATCGAAAGAACGCGGGCTACGGTGCGTGGCGAGACGCCGGATATGTCGGCGAGTTTGGTGCGCTCCTCATGTCGATCTTCGGACCTAACAGCAGGTGGTGGGCCAGCTGGCCCACCACCTGCTTCTACTGGAATTCCAGCGCGCAGCTGCGTCAAGAAGATGGGCGAAGCAAGCTTGCCATCAGCTCTTGGTTGAGCCTTCGCCGCCTCCGACCTTGCCTCATTCGCCTTTACCGCGGCGGCCTCGCGCTCCGTTATCCAGGCCTCCGAACCGTGCACGAAGTCAATTGCGATCGCGGCCTTCTGGCCTTGATCGATATGTCGTCGCACGGCGTTCTCGCGCCACACGAAATCCCACGGATCCGTCCCCTTCCATTCGACGAACGTGGGATCAACACCGGCCTCGCTCGCGGCGCGAAAGCGGTTACGGCTAACCTCGTGGACTCGTGGTTAGTCCGAGACCGCGCGTCCCGAGGGCATACGTTTCAATCGGCGTGAGGCTCGCCAAGAATTCCAGAATCAGATCGGTCGCGCGCTCGGGACCAACCTCGTGAACGAGCTCCGCGACCATTCTCTTGATTCGTTCCGGCGAGCCACGGTCTCGTAGCTCACGCATCCGCCGTGTGACCGTGCTGGGGCTGACCCGGCCCCCCAATGCGGCAGCAATCTCCGCGGTCGATTCCCCCCGCGCCGCGCGAGTCGCGATCTCGGCATCTGCCGAGTCGATTCGTCGTCTTCCCATAACAATGACCTCCTGTTCCGTTGTGATTGGAAAACCAAATAATCAAAATGCGAGGGAAGAGCGGACTCCGCTGACAGTGTAATTGGAAGGCGTATCCCCTTAATTAAAGACACTTGGAGCCCTGCGCGTGGCCTCGAGCCAGGCGAGGGGCCTCGCTCAGGGCTGGCGCCTGGGGGGCTCACTCTTGGCTTGCGTCTGAGTCAATGGTCGCAGGCCCATAAGGCGACGTGGCGTTGCCACTTGGCGGGCGCTCTGGCGGGTCCCTAGGAATGGCCGTTGCGCTGGTGACCTATTGCCGCTCCTGGGTTTGCTGGTTTTCCTGGGTTTGCCAGCACTGCGAGCCCCCCCAGCCTATATATAGAAGAAGAAAAAACGTGTAGCTCTCGCGCCCGGGGGAAACCCAGGAAACCCAGCAAACCCAGCTAGACGCCAATAACGAACCATTGTCGGCCCTTGCCGGCGTCGAGGCTGCGCGAGTCAATGCGCCGCCCGCCGACGACCCGACCGCGCATCCGGGTCAGCCGCTTGCCAAGCTTCTTGGATCGATCGCCCCTTTCGTCGGGGAGCACGATTCGATTGACGACGTGGTGTAGCCCGCCGTCCGTGTGCGTGAGGAGCTCGGCGGTCGTCAGGCCATTGGCAGATTCTGGCCACACTGCAAGCAATTGAGCGAGGTCGCTCTTCTCAGGATCGGCGGTCTCATCGTCCGCCGGTCGAGCCCCTTGGCAATCGGGGCCGCCAGCCCAAACAATTGCGCGGACGATAAGGTCGCTCCATTGCTCGAAGGAGCCCCAACGCTTAACCCCTGCTACTGGAGGGCGCCCCGCGACGACATACGCCCGAAGCAGTGTCAGCGCGGCGCCAACAAGTCGCGGGCGATTATGTCGCACATGCTCGAGTAGGTCCGGATACTTGAAGTCCGCTCGATTCTCGGGATCTTCGAGAGGTGACTCGAGTCGGCACACGAGAACGCGCCGCGACGTGTCCCCGCAAAGCTCGATACCGTTTCCGGTGAAGAGCTGGACCGCTCGCCAACGGAAGGTTTGCACCGACGTTTGTCCAAGAATTCGAAGGTCGACGGTATCGCCGCAAGTGAGGACTTTATCCAGCGGGCCGCCGCCGAAGGGAACCGTTACGTTGTCCCAGCAAAAGAGCGCCGAAGCTTGACGCGCATATCCGGCGAGGATCTTTTCGAGCTCTTCGGCGCTCGGCGGGAACGTGATCTTGCTCAGTCGCCGGCCCGTGGCAATTGTCCCGGCCACGTCGGTAAGAAGAGTCTTCCCCGTGCCACGGGTCGGCGCGTCCACACCGAACGCGGGCACGTTGCCCTCGATGGCTGGACGACCGACGATCGTGAGCACCGCAGCGATCGGCACTGCTAGAGCCGCGTCGCTCACGAAAGGAAAGTCCGTGAACACATCCGCGAGCTCGTAAAGGGCTCGCTTCGCGTCATCCTGCGTTGGGTGTTCGGGCACCTGTGGGAAGTCCACGCCGTTGGGCTCGTAGAGGTATGCGGTCGCGGAGTCGTAGCCGGGCATTTGGAGGATCGAGCCGTCCGGGCGCATCGTCGGCGCTTCGACGATGCCAGTCAGCGGTCGCACGCGTGACCATTCGCCCCGTTGTGAAACTGCGGCCACTACGTCGTCATCGGGGCGAGCGGCCACCGTGGTCCATTCGTCTTTGACCTTGCGCTTGGCTTGCCAGTTTGCGACGCGCGTTAACGTGCTCTTGAGAGTCGAGAGCGCGACCCTTCGCACGGACGGCGTCCCTTCAACGTTGCGCGCGTCAGCTTCAGAAGCCGAGACACGCACCACCCGAATAAGCTCCCCTTCACGCTGAAAGAGATTCGAAGCGCGTCCCAGCGCTTCGGCCGCTTCGTCGACTACGCGAGCTAGATCCGTGTCGACCACGATGGGGGGGCGCGGTGCTTCGGCGGGAACGGCCGTCGCCGCTAACTCAGCCAGCTTACGTTCTGTCGCCTCAGTCCATTCGGCGTC
>WNFJ01714851.1_pt1 | contig 20468 bp, 22 predicted proteins | sample 5400461 | NCBI WGS metagenome assembly WNFJ01 (sample SAMN13153349, study PRJNA577476) | soil metagenome | isolation source: 115 cm saprolite on Douglas fir-dominated hillslope | place: USA:California | collected 2013-09-17
GCCGTGATCTATCGCGGGCCGTTCCGGCAGGTGGAAGATGATGACGGCCATGTCTTGAAGCGCGGCATCCGAACGGCCGTTTGCGAAAAAACCTATCACCTCTATTCGCAGGAACCCTACCGCTCGCAGTTTGAGTTGGTACCTCCGCGGGTTCTGGTGCCTCTCGAGGAAGCGCGGGCTTTCCCCTGCACGCACGGCTATCTCCGCCGCGATCCGAAGGAAACCAAGGGAGCGGACTACCGTGTCACGTCGGAGCCGCTCGCACCCACCTGTGGCTCCGGCAACGGAAACGGGAGTTGCTGCTAATGGCTCTCCAAAAAACAGTGCTCCCGATTCTTCAAGGCGAGAGTCTTTATGCCCCCGATTTCCAGCAAGCGTTGCACGAACGCGGCTGTGGAGTTCTCACGAGGGAGGAAGTCAAAACTCTCCAGATCAACGTGGGAAAATTCTGCAATCAGGCATGCCACCATTGCCACGTCGAGGCGGGGCCCAAACGCACGGAGATCATGCCGCAGGAGGTCGCCCAGCGGGTTCTCCATGTGCTCGCCGCCAGCCCATCGATCACGACCGTGGATATCACCGGCGGAGCTCCGGAGCTGAATCCGAACTTCCAGTGGATCGTCAGCGAAGCGCGCAGACTTGGCCGTCACATCATCGACCGCTGCAACCTCACGGTGCTCTTCGAGCCCGGCAAGGAGCACCTGGCGGAATTTCTTACAGACAAGGAAGTCGAAATCATCGCCAGTCTTCCCTGCTATACCGCTTCGAATGTCGACCAGCAACGGGGCCGCGGGGTCTTTGAAAAGAGCATCCACGCGCTTCAGATACTGAACCAGCTGGGCTACGGGCTTCCGGATTCAGAGCTCAAATTGAATCTGGTCTATAACCCGCTGGGCGCTTCACTCCCCCCGCCTCAGGAACAATTGGAAGCGGATTACAAAAGACAGTTGCAGGAACAGTTTGGAATTCAGTTCCATCATCTATATACCCTCACGAACATGCCCATCAAGCGCTTCGCCGCTTACCTCATCCAAAACCAGATGCTCGAACCGTACATGAGCCTCCTGGTGAACCACTTCAATCCGGCGACGGTCAGCCAGTTGATGTGCCGCTCTCTCGTCAGCGTGGGCTGGGACGGCACACTGTACGATTGCGATTTCAACCAAATGCTCGACATCCGGCTGGACGGGCCCGGCCGTCCCTTTCCGACGGTATGGGATCTCGATTCCTTCACCGGACTGGCAGGGAGGCGAATCGCCACAGGCAGCCACTGCTTCAGCTGCACGGCAGGAACCGGTTCCAGTTGCACAGGGTCGCTACAATGAGCATGGAACTATTCGCGGTCACACTCGCCGGTGTGTTGGTTGCCTATTTCAATGGCGCCAATGATGTCTCCAAGGGAATCGCAACACTTGTGGGAAGCGGCCTGACCAATTATCGTGCTGCTATCCTGTGGGGCACCGTGTGCACGGGCCTGGGTGGACTCTCGGGTGCGCTCCTGGCCGGCGCCATGGTACAGACATTCGGCAATGGCCTGCTGGCGCACGGAACCGTTCCGACGTTTGCCGCTGCGCTGGCCACGATCCTCGGGGCGTCGGCTTGGGTAGCCGTCGCCACGCGAACGGGACTCCCTGTCTCCACGACGCACGCCATCGTCGGTTCCATCGCCGGCGTGGCCACCATTGCTTACGGGATGCACGGCATTCGTTGGTCGGCCCTCCTCGGCAAAATCGCGCTTCCTCTCCTCTTGAGCCCCGTCCTTGCTCTCTCGCTGACGGTGGTCACGATTCGTATCTTGCGCGCCATTCAGAAGCGTTTCCCCTGGAACGCCGATTGCGCCTGCGCGACCTTGGAGATGAATCCGGTCCCTGCCGGAATTGCCATGGACGGCAGTGCTTCTGCAGACCTTGCGCTACCTTCGTTTGGCATCTCGGTGGCCAGGACAGAGGAATGCGCCACGGACCGATCCGCCTTCCTCGGGATCAGTGCTCCTCAGCTGCACTGGCTCACGAGCGGCGCCACCAGCTTTGCCCGAGGAATGAATGACGCTCCCAAAATGGTCGCCATCGTCCTGGCCGCAGCGATGCTGCGGGGAAACTTTCAAATACGTCCTGCTGCGTTCATGCTCGTCACTCTGGGCATGGTCGCGGGGAGCTGGTTGGCCGGCAGGCGCGTCACGCAAGTGCTGGCGGAAAAAATCACGCCCATGGACCACTGGGAAGGGTTTCTTGCAAACGCCGTCACTGCCGCACTGGTGATGCCGGGTGCGGCGCTCGGATTTCCCATGTCCACAACTCACGTATCCTCGGGTTCCATCATCGGGATCGGGCTGCAGAACAGCGCCGCAGTCCATTGGAAAACCGTGCGCGACATGTTGCTGGCCTGGGTGGTCACGCTTCCGGTGGCTGGCTTGCTCGGTGTGCTCATTTATTTCTTCCTGCGAGCGATGCATATCTAAAAAATGAAAGCCAAAACAAAAATCGCCGTCTTCTCTCTCTTCGTGATTGCCGTAATTCTCGCGGCCAAGTTCTTTCCGCTGAGTCTCTGGCTGGATCACTTTCTCGAGCAGGTCCGAACACTGGGATTCTGGGGCGCCCTGCTCTATTTTCTTGTCTACGTTGCAGGAACCGTATTGTTCGTTCCCGGCACCGCCCTCACCTTAGGCAGCGGCCTGCTCTTTGGAGTTCTCTGGGGAACCATCCTGGTTTCGCTTGCAAGCGTCTCGGGCGCAACGCTCGCATTTATGATCGCTAGGTCGTTCGGCCGCGAATGGACTCTCAAACGCATTGAAGGCTATCCAAAGTTCAAAATCATCGACCGAGCCATCGGAGAAAACGGCTTCAAGCTCGTCCTCCTCATGCGCCTGCAACCGGTCTTCCTCCCGTTCGCCATTCTCAATTACGCCCTGGGGCTGACGCGCGTCCGCTTGCGCGATTATGTCCTGGCTTCCTGGATTGGCATGCTCCCCGCAACCACTCTCTATGTGTATATCGGAACTTCACTCAAAAGCATCTCCGACCTCGTTCAGGGAAAAGCGCCCGCCGCCAACCACTGGCAACAGCTGCTGTTCTGGGGCGGACTCGTTCTCTCCGCCGTGCTGGTCTCCATTTTTACGCGAATCGCAAAACAGGCGCTCCAGAGTCACTTGGACTCTGCGAATGAGCCGCTTCCAGGAGAAGCAGAATGAATTCGAGCGCTGCCCCGTTAATCACTCCCGACGATGTTCACAATCGGGAGCTCCTCCGGAATCTCCATCCGCCCGACTGGGTCAACCCGATTCCGGCCGGCCGATATAACCTCGTGGTGATCGGAGCCGGAACAGCTGGATTAGTATCGGCTGCCGGCGGTGGTGCACTCGGCGCAAAAGTGGCTCTCATCGAACGGCATTTGATGGGAGGCGACTGCACAAATTACGGATGCGTGCCCTCGAAAGCGGTGATTCGCTCCGCGCGCGCGGCCTTTGCCCTCCAGGAAGCCCCCAGCTTCGGCGTCTCCGCACAAAACGGAGAGCCGGTGGATTTCCCCCGTGTGATGGAGCGCATGCGGCGCTTGCGCGCTCAAATCTCCGCGAACGACTCCGTCAACCGTTTCTCCAAGCTGGGCGCGGAAGTGTTTCTCGGCGATGCGAAGTTTGTCGGCAAGCATGAGATCGAAGTCGACGGCCGCAGACTGTCTTTCTCGAAAGCGATTATCGCGACCGGGGCTCGGGCAGCCACTGTGGATCTGCCAGGCTTTGCGGAAACGGGCTACCTCACCAATGAAACGGTCTTTTCCCTCGAGACCCTTCCCAAAACACTTCTTGTGATCGGCGGGGGACCGATTGGCTGCGAGTTGGCACAGACGTTCCGGCGCTTCGGCAGCGAAGTGATTGTTGTTGTCCGCGGCTCGCGCCTGCTGCCCAACGACGACGCGGACGCCGCGGAAATCATCCGGCAGCGGTTCGAGCGCGAAGGAATCCGCATCCTCTTCGGTTCCAAACTCCTCCGGGCGGAACGCGCCGGTGAGCGGCGCCGAGTGATCGTGCAACGCGGGTCGCAAGAGGAGAGTATCGTCGTCGACGAGATTCTGGTTGGCATCGGGCGCAAACCAAACATCGAAGGGCTCAACGCCGAAGCAGCGGGAGTCAAAACCGATGCGTCGGGCGTGCTAGTGAACGACATGCTCCGCACCAGCAATCCGGATATCTACGCGGCGGGGGACATCTGCTCTTCCCACAAATTCACACACACCGCCGAGGCCATGGCGCGCATCGCCATCCAGAACGCATTGTTCTTTGGCAGAAAACGGGTGAGCGATCTGGTGATACCGTGGAGTACCTATACGGACCCGGAGGTTGCCCACGTCGGGATCACGGAAAAAGAAGCCGCAAAGCGGGGCGATGAGGTAGTCGCGTTCACCAAGGAATTCGCAGACACGGACCGCGCGATCCTGGATGGCGAGACAGAGGGGTATGTGCGCCTCTACATGAACCGTCGAGACGGGAGACTCCTCGGTGCCACGATCGTAGGATCCCACGCAGGGGAAAGCATCGGGGAGGCTGTACTTGCCATCAAGCAGAAACTGAAAGTCGGCGACTTGAGCGGAGTGATCCATCCTTATCCGACACAGGCCGAAGCGATCAAGCGCGCTGCCGACCTTCAATACCGTTCCCGGCTCAAACCGTGGATGCGCCGTATTCTGAACAAGTACTTTCGCTACAGGAGATAGCGTGAATCAGCAAGGCTGCATCTGTGTATTCGCAAAACCCCCCGTTGCTGGCCGGGTGAAGACACGCCTCATTCCTCGACTCGGCAGCGGCGGCGCGGCGGAACTCGCGGCAGCATTTCTCCAAGACACCTGGGCCTCTGTTTCCGCTCTGCCCTGGGCCAAGACAGTGCTCGCCTCCACCGAAGGAGGTCTCCACGATTGCCTTCCCGGTCCGATGGAGATTTGGATTCAAGGGCAGGGCGATCTGGGCGCGCGCCTTGCGAACATTTTCCAGCGGGCACTTCGTGATCATCCTTACGCCATTGCGATCGGTGCTGACAGCCCCGGCCTCCCGGTAAGGTTTTTAGAACAAGCGCGAGACGCTCTGACCCGTGCGGATGCCGTCATCGGGCCCTGTAAAGACGGCGGTTTCTATCTGCTCGGCCTGCGCAGCTGCCCCGCAGACGTTTTGTCCGGGATTTCCTGGAGCGCCCCGACAACTTGCGCCGAGACCATCGCAAAGCTGAAGGCCACGGGCCTTACTGTACATATCCTGGATTCATGGTTTGACGTCGACACCGCGGAAGATCTCGCAAAGCTTCACTCACTCATTTCCGCAAACCAAATCGAGGCGCCAAGGACCAAGGATTTTCTTGAAGCCTGTGCCCCTGCCCGCGAGAAGCCTCAACCCATCACGTGTTCCGTGATCATCCCAACGCTGAACGAGCGGGAGCACTTGCCTCAGACCCTTACCGCGCTCAAGAACCAGGAAGGTATTCACGAAGTGATTGTGGCGGATGGCGGCAGCACGGACGGCACGCGGGAGTGGCTCAGTGTGCAGAATTTTGCTCGAGTGGTGAACGCTCCCGCAGGCAAGGGAAATCAGATCAACAGCGGCGCGCAGGCTGCGTCGGGGGATGTGTTCCTGTTCCTCCACGCGGACTGCCAACTCCCTACGGATGGCGTCCAGCGAATTGCTTCCGCACTCCAGTCGCAAGAGGTGGCGGGTGGCTGCTTCGAGGTCCGTTTTGCCGCGGACCGTCCGCGTTCCTTAAAGATGGTCGCGGCCGGGATCAACTTTCGTGCCCGGCTCGCACGCGCAGCCACGGGGGACCAAGGAATATTCGTTCGGCGACAGGTGTTCGAGAAGGTCGGCGGTTGCCCCGACTGGCCGCTCTTCGAAGATGTGGAACTGGTGCGCCGCATCAAGAAAGCGGGGAGGTTTGCCGTCCTTCGCTCGCGCTTGCTCGTCTCCCCGCGCCGTCACCTTGCGCGTGGGGTATTCCGAACGGTTCTGGTTATCTATGGATTACGCGTAGCTTTCTGGCTCGGCGTATCGCCGTTCACGCTCAAGAGATGGTTCGACGATTCTCGCCCGCCCGTGCATCGCCTTTCTGAGGTCGAGCCCACCGCGGGGAGGTCCTCATGAGGTTCTCCGCGATCGTATTTGACGTGAACGAAACTCTGTTGGATCTGAGGGCTTTGGATCCCGCCTTTGACAACCATTTCGGGCCAGGGGATTTTCGCAAAGAGTGGTTCAACGAAGTTCTCAAACTGGCTTTCGTCACTACGATCGTGGGGCGCTACTCTGATTTCGGAGTCATCGGGAGGGCCGCTCTTGAGGTCCTCGAAAGGCGCCACGGCAAGCCCGGCACGGAAGAGCAGCGCGAAGACCTGCTTTCAAGGATGCGCAAGCTGCCGACCCACACCGATGTGCCCGAAGCGCTCGAAACGCTGCGGAAGGAGGGCTTCCAACTCGTCGCGCTCACCAACTCGACAGCGACCACCGCTGAAATCCAGCTCACCCATGCTGGCATCCGCCATCATTTCAAGTCTGTATTCTCCGCGGACACAGTCAAACGGTTAAAACCAGCTCTGGAACCATACCAGATGGTCGCAAGAGAACTCCGCGCAACATCGAATTCTCTTTTGTTGGTGGCGGCGCACTCCTGGGACATCGCGGGGGCCATCCAGGCGGGCTGGAGCGGCGCCTTCGTCGCCCGCCCTGGGCAGATTCTCGATGCTCTTACACCAAAGTCCTCGTTTGTAGCTTCGGACCTTGTTCGACTCGCACGCCACATCATTCAGAATGAGGAACCAGGAAAACCCGAAGCAAAGAACAAGAAATGACTTCTTGCGGCGCGAACACCCGGTCCGGCACCATCCGGTACGCACTTAGCCGCGAGGTGCTCGGCCGAAACTCCCTGATTTCCGGAATTGTACGCTGCCTATTGACGATCACAAATCAACTGGATGTCCTGCTCGCTCAACCGTTTTCGCTTCGCCTAGGCGCCAAAATCCTCTTGAATTTCTTAATTCCATTTGCCGTTTCCTCCACCAGCGCCGTTCTCAATCGCCAGCGCGGCCACCGCTAGCCTTCCCATGGGTTCCCTTCTCTGATGATTCCTATGCCGCCCTAGTCCAACACGTTCCGTTTTTCTTTCGGAATGGCACCTAACGCCAGCACCTCGGCCGCGGCACGGGCTTCATTACCTGCTCCAGCCTGCCCACTCACTTGCGCGTCCGTGAGTGCACCCTCGAGTAGCAAGAACAGTTGCTTGGAAAGCATTTCCGGGTCTTCAGCGCCAGCTTCCCGAGCGAGTTCCCTCATGAAGGATCGCACCATCGCCTTGTGCTTCGCCGCAAGCTTATGAATTGGGTGATCCAAGCTCGGATACTCGCAGCTCGCCTTCATAAAGGCGCACCCATAGAACCCCGGGCTGGTAAATTTTTCTCCGAAAACCTCAAAAATCGCCAGGAGTTGACCGACCGGGGTTGTCGCGCGACGCCTTACTTCGGCCACTAGGCCTTCTCTTAACTGCTTGTCCTCTCGCTCAAGTGCCGCGAGGATCAAATTCTCCTTGGACTTGAATTGTGTGTACAGAGTCATCGGTGCGACCCGCGATTTCTTGATGACCGCATCAACGCCGGTCGCGTGAAATCCTTGCCGGAAAAAGATGTCCGACGCGACCCGGATCAGCCGGTCTCGCTTTTTTGAAGCCATGTTATCTACCTCTCTGTTCCATTCTCACAGTATATAGATGGTTCCATCTAGAGGAACGATTCTGCACGGAAAGACGATATGCAATTCCACATAACTACCGTAGCATCAATCGCATAGAATTAGATGAATCGTTCTATCTATATGTTGCATCAGATGCGAATGTAAGCCATAAAGGAGGCTAACAATGAATCACCTGCAGAAGGCACTTGCTACAACCACCATAGCCATCGGGCTCATGTTCGGAGCACCCGCTGCCAACGCGCAACTCCCCAAGACCACCGTCCAGTTTGATCGCGGACACACCGCACTCGTCGTGATCGATCCCCAGATCGACTTCCTCAGCCCAAAGGGCGTCACATGGGGAGTCGTGGGCAAGAGCGTCGAGGCCAACCATACCGTTGAAAACATCGAGAGGCTCTTCAAACTTGCAAAGGCAAACGACATCCCAGTATTCGTTTCGCCCCACTATTACTACCCCTGGGATCACAAATGGGAATCCGGCGGGCCACTCGAGGTGCTCATGCACAAGATTGGAATGTTTGATCGCAAAGGACCATTGACCTTGGAAGGTTTTCAAAACTCCGGGGCTGACTGGATGCCACAATATAAGCCTTACATTGACGACCGCAACACGGTCGTTGCCAGCCCACACAAGGTTTACGGGCCTGAGACGAACGACCTCGTGCTACAACTCCGCAAGCGCGGAATCACGAAAGTGATCCTTGCGGGCATGTCGGCTAACCTCTGTGTTGAGAGTCACCTGAGGTATTTGCTCGAGCAGGGCTTCGAGGTCGCAGTCGTGAAAGATGCCACGGCCGCAGCCCAATTGCCAGGAATGGACGGCTACGCGGCGGCCATAACGAATTATCAGATGATAGCAAATGCGGTGATGACCACCGAGGAAGTAAAGACTGCCCTCGACGGTCACAAAGCCGGCGAATAAGGCCTTCTCCGTGGAGACGGGCCGGCTCATCTTTGAACGGCCCGTCTCACCATCAAATCTCTGGTTCGATTAGCTAGAGTCTTTAGCCTCAGGCTATGGTCGCAATGTGCGCGATGGGGTTCCAAGCAAGGCGAAAACTGTTGAGCGCTGAACATTGTTCTCAAGCGCGGCTTGCTCAAGAGATCCTTACTGCCCAGCGAACCCACTGTCGGCAGTTCCAGACTCTTCCAAATTGCTGATAACCGGTTTGCTGATCGCTTGCACAACTAGGTGCAGAGCCGCCAGGATGGTTCGTTTCTGCAGCGGGGCATTGCCCGCCTCACCCAACGGGAAACCCAATGGGCGATCGACAAACAAAGCGCGCGGGGGCCCAACGCGTTCGGTAACTTCACGAAGAAGGGTGATCGAAACGGTCGGAATTCCTGATTTCTCGATAATGCTCTGTACCAGCCCCACGGACTGGTGGCACATGGGTCAAACCGGCGTCAGCAGCACCGCATCCACTCCGTCCTCAGAAAGCCTGCCGGCGATCTCCGGCGCGGTCATGTTCACAAGCCGGGCCGGAGCGGTGATGGAGCCCATGAAACTGAAGTGACGTTTCGCCACTTCTCCGATCAGACCCGCCTGCTTCAATTCTCGGAGCCGGTCCAAGGGCAGCGCGAGATTCTTATCTTTCTCGATTCCCGTGTGATCGAAGGCGTCACTCTTGTGGCCAATGCGCAGCGTTTCGAGTGCGGTGTCTTCGGGGATTACTCGATAGGAGTAATCCCCACCCCGCACCGTGGGATCAAAAGGCTCCTGCTCGACCCCGTAAAACGCGGCGCTCGTCACAACGCCTATTTTTGACTCCGAGAGCGGTTTCCGGAGTTGCGCGCCCGGCCGCCAATCGATATGGCGGTACGGATACGCCTGCATGTAGAGGCGATACTTCAGTTTGAGATCGGAAAGTTTTGCCATGGTGTTCCATCACGGAGACCCGGCTACCAGCGGACCCTGAGACATTCTCGGGCGGCTTGCGGCCCAACAATAGTAGGCCAGCCAGCCGTCTGGCACGCGGCTCCGTACCCTCTCTTCGGTTCGTATTTCACCGTTGCCCCGCAAGACCGTGCTTCGCGAGCGGTGTTGTCCGTGCTGCCGTTATCCACCACAATCACCTGATTCACTCTGCTTCGTGGAAGATCGCGAAGAACCAGCCCGATCGCTTTCTCCTCGTTGAGAGCCGGAATGATCACTGCCACCAGAGGAAGCCTGCTTCCCAAAGCGGCATCTCTTGCGGGTTCGAAATTCACCGCTTGGCTCCGGGAGTGTGGGTATCCAGCGAATTCAGCGACCAGTCATACTCGAAATAGTGCAGCGTCGGCGGGTTCTGTTTGATGCGGTTGGCTACGTCCGCTGGGGCATACCGTCCAATGAAATCCAAGAGTTCGCTGCCGGACACCCTCGCCTTGACTCTCGCCAAAAAGCTTCCCGTGCCACTGGAACTGCCGGTGAAGTCTCCGGCGTACCACTTGAAGATTGGCGACACGTATAAATCGTTGCTTTTTTCGTCAGAACGAAGACCGCGATTCCGGTCCGCCAGGAACTCTGCCGCCGCCCGGTCCAGCTGCCTATTCAGCGCCTGTCCCGTGTACGCAAACCTCTGAAGTTTCGGGCAGCTCGCCGAAGCACAGACGATTGCGAAATGAATGCGCGGATCATGCAGGTCGCGTCCACGCTTCTCGATTTGATCCAGAGTCAGCTGCTCTCCTGCGACGAAGTGCCGCCTCCCGTCAAAGAAACCTCCTACCTGCCGGACGCTTTGGTGCTTGCCGTACACCGTGTCCAGGGCATCGGCCAGCGTGAAAGCGTTGTAGGTATTGATCCAGAAAGCCAGTCGCTCCGTGTCGTTCCCGAAATCCTTCGGAGCAGCCTTACCGAGTTCCTCGAGGAATCGATTCAGCGCGCCGCGTTCGCGCCCCAAGCCGGCGTAATCCACCCAGCCTTCGTCGGTCACATAAGTTTGAAGCAGCCGGTCGTAGTCAGATACGTCCAAGCTCGGGAGTTGATGGGCCTGCTGAGTCTCCGCCTGTACTGCCGTGGCCGCTTGCTGCTTATCCGGCACTTCGCTTAGAACAACTTCCGACCGCAGCGACATGAACAGAACGATCGCAGCAACCACGCCGACAATCAGCAACCCGCCGCGTTTTCTCCAACGCATCTCTCCAGGCATCTTATGAGCTCCTCACTCTACAAAACGGCTATTCAAACTTTCTCAATAAGCAAAGCACTGCGCCTCTACCGGATGTGCGGGTAGGCCGCTGCCAGACGTTTTGCCGAAACTCCCAGCTCGAATAGTGCGACCAAGAGAATATTTGTAATTTGCTGCCGCACGATCCCACGATCGAGGAATCTTCTCGCCGAGGTCCGCACCGGCACAGAAAGCGTCACAAACTTACCAAACTTCTTCAGGCGCTTGAGAAAGTCCACGTCCTCCAGGAACGGCAAGGGCGAAAAACCTCCCATCCGACAAAACAGCTCTCGGCGAATGAAAAATCCCTGGTCGCCGAAATGAAAGAAACGCCCGGAGAACCGCGTGAACCGGGAGTAGACCTTCAACAAAGGATGCGCGACATCAAACTCCAACCGGAAGCATCCTCCCGCCACCTCCTCGTCGGCCAACGCCTGCCGGATGTAATGGTCGAAACCTCGCGGCAGCTCGGTGTCCGCATGGAGAAACAGCAGCACGTCCGTCACAAGGCAGAGCGCTCCGTGATTCAATTGCTCCCCGCGGCTTGGATGCACGGTCGTCTCCGCATGGAAGTAGCGCCGCGCTATCGATGCCGACGCATCCGTCGATCCTCCGTCCACAACCACGACCGGGCACCTCGCGCGTGTCACCTCGTAAAGCCGGGACAGATAGTAGTCGAGCGTTCCAGCCTCGTTAAACACCGGGACGACGACGCCCACCGACAAATCGGGTGACGCGTCGCCTGGCAATATCTCAGGCAATCGAGGCCCCATCGACGGAAGGGAAGGCAATCCGGTTACATGCATGCTCTGAACGGTCCCCCTCGCGATTCCCAAACCCCTGGGAACACCTCAACCCATAACATTCGATAGGTTCCCAACGGAGAAGGATTCAGCGAAAGGCACTGCAATCCCGGCTCCGAGGGCCATCGTATCCGGGTGTGCTAGAGCCTATTGCTTATTGCCCATGAGAGGCACCCATCGTTTCCGGGTCAGTTGCGGGGAGTTTCCTCAACCCTTGCACACTGGACATGCTTGCGAACGTAGAGGGTTTCACATGCCAGATCGCCATGTGGTGATTGGCTCAAAGGAGGGAGCGGCTGTGCATGGTCGAACCCTAGAGAATCTGTGGATATTTTCATGGCGCACCTCGGCCACACTGTGATTACGAGGAACTGTTCTTCTCGGTGGGATCGCTCGGACTACGTAAGAAGCCCGACGAGGATTCGCTAAACGACAATAGGGGCCAAAACCGCAATCGAGGGTTCGAATCTCTCCAACTCCGCCAAAGTTTCCTTGGCATCAAGGAGTTACGGCACAGACTAGAGCATTCGGCTCAGGACCGAATGCTTCTTCATGTGACGCCCCATAACCGGTTGAGTTGTAAGTTGATTTCGCTGACTCGGCAGAAGTGAACAGACAGTGTCACCAGAATGTAACGGTTGCTCCCGCTTTGGAGCGAATCGCGAAGCACGCGCGGCGCATCGTATTCCTCTCAGCTCCGCTCAAAACGGCACATACGTTCCTCGACTGGGCAACCGTAACCATCTCTGGAGTCACAGCGATTCCGGCTGATCACGGGCTAACCGGATGTTATTCCCGCCAGAAGCCCTGTTGTGGGAAATCCCAGCTGCTCGACGGCCTCGCAAGACCGGCCTGCAGTCGTATCACCGCTCTCGCTATGCTTTGACACCTGCTTTGCGAAGGAATGTCATCATTGGACACCAGTTCGTAAAGGCCGATTGGAACAGGTTCAACCCCACGAATGCGGTGAAGAGAAACCAATATGGGCTCACCCAGTATCCCAATGCGAGTGAAGCCACGACGAAAAACCCGGCGATTAATCTGAGATAGCGTTCGAGTGTCATGGTATTGCCTCCCTTTCAAGCTGTTGCACGTAGAAGATCATCGCCACGCGGTGGCATATTCCGGACTTCACCTCGTTGGCTCAAGTAATAGAGAACCGGAACGGTCATGCGAGAGAGCACCGTCGAAGTGACTTCGCCCGCCATCAGTGAAATGGCCAGGCCCTGGAAGATCGGGTCGAACAGAATCACGCTCGCGCCCACGACGACGGCTGCTGCCGTGAGAAGCATGGGACGGAAGCGAACTGCACCTGCGTCAACAACCGAGTCTTCCAATGACATTCCGTGCGCGCGGCGCAGTTCGATGAAATCCACGAGAATGATCGAATTCCGAACGATAATGCCGGCGCCGGCAATGAAGCCGATCATCGAGGTGGCCGTGAAGAAAGCGCCCATAAGCGCATGAGCAGGCAGGATGCCAACAAGCGTCAGTGGAATCGGAGCCATGATTACAAGAGGTGTCTTGAACGACCGGAACCAACCCACGACCAGTACGTAGATCAGCACCAGGACGGCGGCGAAGGCCAAACCGAGATCGCGAAACACTTCGACAGTGATATGCCACTCACCGTCCCACTTCATTGCCAAGCGGTCCGTGCGCTCGGGTAGCACCGTGCCGCTGTATTGCTTCACTTGATAGCCGTCGGACAATTGGATTTTATCGATCGCATCACTCATCTTGAGGATGGCGTAGACGGGACTCTCTACGACGCCCGCCACATCACCGGTGATGTAGACCACCGGCCGCAGATTCTTGCGATAAACGCTCGGATCAATCGTGGTCTGCCGGACGCTGGTGATCTCCCGCAGCGAAACCTGTGCACCCGAGGGGCCGGGTAATTTCAAAGCTCCAAGATCCTCGATGCCGGAGCGGTCCGGCCGCGAGAGGCGCACTTCGATCGGGATATCCTCCCGCGAGGAGGGATCGTGAAGAAGCCCCGCAGAGGCTCCACTCAAGCCTATCTGCACGGTTCGAGTGATTTCCGCCGCGGAAACGCCCTGCAAGGCCGCCTTGTCGAGGTCCACTTTCATGTCGTACTTGGTTTGCGGATCTTCCACATACCAATCGACGTCGACCACTCCCGGCGTCTCCTGGAAAATCTTCTTAATCTTCGCCGCGAGTTCCGTCTGACTCTTGTGGTCCGGTCCGTATACTTCAGCTACGAGAGTTTGGAGCACTGGCGGACCTGGGGGAACCTCGGCGACCTTGATGCGCGCGCCGAAGGGAGCAGCGATCTTGTCTAACTCCGGACGTAATCTTCGTGTGATGTCGTGGCTCTGTGCCTTGCGCTCGTGACGTGAGAGAAGGTTGACCTGAATGTCGGCTTGGTTCGGCTGGCGTCGCAGGAAGTAATGGCGCACCAAGCCGTTAAAATTGTAGGGCCCCGATGTTCCCGCATAGATTTGGTAGTTGATGACCTCGGGCTGCTGGCCCAAATAGCTGCCCAGCGCCTGGGCAACGCGTGTCGTTTGTTCGAGCGGTATGCCATCGGGCATGTCGATGATCACTTGGAACTCGCTCTTGTTGTCGAAAGGGAGCATCTTGACTTGCACCCACTTGAGCGGGATGAACGCCACCCCTCCGAGCAACAAGACAACCACAGCGCCAAGAAAAACCCACCTTCGCCCTGTGTTTTGAATCAGTGGATTCATCAAACGGCGATATAGCCGCGTGGTCCATCCTTCGGCTTCATGGCCGGACTCGGGGCGGTCAGCGTAATGGCGTAACAATCGGAGCGCGGCCCACGGCGAAACCACAAAAGCCACGACCAGCGAAAAAACCATCGCGGCAGATGCGCCGACAGGGATGGGGCGCATGTACGGCCCCATCAACCCGCGCACAAAAGCCATGGGAAGAATGGCCGCGATCACCGCAAACGTTGCAAGGATGGTTGGGTTGCCGACCTCATCCACGGCTTCAGCAGCGACTGCTGCCAGAGAGCGGCCACGATTTCCGGGCAGCCGGAAGTGTCGAACGATGTTCTCCACGACGACGATGGCATCGTCCACCAGGATGCCGATGGAAAAGATCAGCGCGAAGAGCGTGACGCGGTTGAGCGTGTAACCGTAGAAATAAAAGATCGCCAGCGTCAGAGCGAGGGTGACGGGGATGGCCAGGAGGACGACGCCCGATTCGCGCCAGCCCAACGCCAGAGCGATGAGCAGAGTGACTGAAAGCGTCGCGATGAAGAGATGTTTCAGAAGTTCGTCTGACTTGTCCTTGGCTGTTTCACCGTAATTGCGCGTCACGGTGACGTTCAGATCAGTTGGAAGCGTATTGCCGCGAAGAGAATCGATCTTGTGCAGAACGCTCTCGGCAATCAGCGTGGCGTTGGCGCCCTTTCGCTTGGCCAAGGTAATTGTGACCGCTGGATACTCCGGATTTGCAACATTCCCAGTGCTGCCCTTCGCGTTGGCGAACATGACGTAACTGGCGGGTTCCGCCGGGCCGTCCGCGATCTTGCCAACCACGTCACGCAGGTACACAGGTCGCCCCGCGTGCACCCCCACGACGACTTGCTGCAGTTCTTCAGGCCGAGTGAAGAAATTTCCAGCTTCCACCTGGAATTCTTGATTGTCGCGTGCAAAGCTGCCGGCCTGACGGCGGGTGTTGGCGTCTCCAAGTTGCGCGACAACGGAGCCAGGAGTCAGTCCGTACCCCGCTAGCCGCTGCGTGTCGAGCACGATGCGCAACTTCCGAGGCTGTCCGCCGATGATGGTCGTCTCAGAAACATCGTCCGATTGCTTCAGCGAGTGTTCCAGCTCTCCCGCAATACGCCGCAATTGGTACGCGTCGTAGTTCCTGCCCCAAAGTGTCAGGGCCAGAATGGGCACATCATCAATCGAACGCACCTTGATGATCGGCTGCGAAACTCCTTGCGGGATGCGGTCAAAGTTCGAATAGAGTTTGTTATAGGTCTTGACGATCGCATCTTCTTCTTTCGTCCCGACATAGAAGCGCACGATCACCAGGCTTAGGCCGGGGTGGCTGATGGAGTAGATGTACTCAACCCCTGGCACTTCCCGGAGCAGTTTCTCCATGGGCACGGTCGCGCGCTGCGCGACTTCCTCTGCTGACGCTCCGGGCATTTGGACAAAAACATCCAACATCGGAACAACAATTTGTGGCTCCTCCTCGCGGGGTGTCTCGAGAATGCTGAAAGCCCCGAGGAGAAGGGCAGCTACAACTGCCAGCGGCGTCAGCTTCGACTGGATAAAGGCGCGCGCAATGCGGCCCGCCAGCCGCAAGACGCGAGTTGGAGTATTCGGCGTGGGTGAAGTGTCGCTCATGGGTGTAATGCGATCTGTTTGCCGCCCAATTCACGATCCCCGGGTGCGGCAACTAGCTTTTCTCCATCTTGCAAACCAGACAGCACTTCGACTTGTTGCCCGGCGGTCTTGCCGAGGGTGACGTAACGCAATCCGGCGACCCCGTTCACGCCGATCACATAAACTCCCTGCAGTTGGCCGCGCTCCAGTATCGCCGCGCGAGGAATCAGAAGCGCTGACCGCTCACCGCGAGAGAAGCGTGCCCTTCCGAACAGACCCGAGTGGAGCCGCGCATCAGTATGCAGTTCGATTTTAACGACGAAGCTGCGGCTGGCCGGATCGGCGGCAGGAACGATTTGCACTACCTTTCCGGAGAGCTCGGTGTTTCCAAGCGCATCGAGGAGAACGGGGACGGTCTGCCCAACCCGGACAAGGCGGATATCGCTTTCGTCCACCGCCGCTTCCAGTCGATAGCTTCGTGTGTCTTCAATCGTGAAAAGAGGCATGCCGGGCGAAGCCAGCGTGCCCGCGTCCGCCTTTTTTTCGGTCAGCACACCGGCAAAGGGAGCGCGAATCCGCGTATAGCCGAGTGCAGTTCGAGCCTGCGTCAGGGCAGCATTTGCTTGCGCCTGTCCTGCCCGCGCCATATCGCGCCGGGCTTCGGCCGACTGATAACGGGCTCTGATCTCGTCGAATTCCTGGGGGCTGACGGATTTCTTCTCGTAAAGTTGCTGGTAGCGTTTCAGGGTTGCTTCCGCAAGCGCAAAGCTCGAATCGGCGGCGGAGACTTCTTTTTCCGCTGCAGTCGCGGCGGCCGTGGCTTGTTCCACAGCCGCGCGCGGCTGAGAGTCGTCAATGGCTGCCAGGATTTGGCCGCTCCCGACCCGATCGCCCTCATGCGCACGGATTTCGACGATGTTGCCCATCATCTGGCTAGCAACCTGGCTCGTTTGTGCGGCGCGCGCAGTTCCAACGGCCTCCAGCCAGTCGGGTACAGTCGTCCTTTGCGCGATAATCACCGAAACGCCGGTGACCGTCTCCAGTGCCGCAGCCTGGGTGCGGCGCTCGTTCGAACAACTGGATAGCCCGCCGCTCGCGACCAAACTCAAGATAATTAAGAGTATGACTGCTTGATTTCTGCGATTCATGGCGTCACCACGGGAGACTGAGGATTCAAAGTTCCGCTGGCCAGTTCCAGGTTGGCGTAGCCGGAGTGGTAACGATAGACGGCTTCCCAATAATCCGTCTGGCTGCGTCGCGCTGCTTCTTCTGAAGCAAGCAGATCCGTAATTGTCGAAAGGCCGGAGTCGTAGCGGTTCTGATTGATGCGCAGGCTCTCTTGCGACTCGGCAATTGCCGCGCGTGCCACTTCAACTTGTTGGCGGGCTGCATCCACGTCGTAGTAGGCGCGCCGGACCTCGAGCCGAACGGCGTCGGTCGCCATTTCCTTCAGGGCGGCAGCCTTTTCCTGCATCGCTCGTTCACGGGCAAGGTGGGCCCGCTTTGCTCCTCCTTGAAAGAGATCGAATTGGACTTCGATTCCGACCAGCCAGTTGTTCCCACCACCTCCGGCCACAAAGGTTGGGTTGTCAGCTTCCCATCCCGCAAACGCGTTCACCCGAGGACCGAAGGCCGATTTCGCAATCGAGACGCTTTGCTGTTGCGCCGCCTCCTCCGAGCGAACGCGTTTCAAATCGGGACGCATCTCGACTGCTTGTTTCTCCACTTCTTCGAGTGATGTTGCAGGAAGATTCCTTTCTGCCAGGGTGTCGGCTGGATCGAATACATTCTCCGTCGAGATGCCCATAGAGGTGCTGAACTGCACGCGCGCCAATGCCAGGCTGTTCTGAGCGCGGATGAGTTCCTGCTTCCGTGTCGCCAGCCGCACCTGGGCGCTCAAGTAGTCGGATTCCACGACCACGCCGGTTTCGAAGCGATCCTTACTGCGATCAAGGATGGCCTGCGCCGTCTTCATCGCTTGTTCCGCTACTTCCAACTGCTTTTTTGCGACCAGCACGGAGTCATAAGAGTCCACCACGCGGAAGACGATCTCTTGGTCTGTTCGGTCGAGTTGATGCCCGGCGGCGTCCTTCACCCGCTCGGCGCGATTCACCGCACGCCAGCTCGCGAAGGAATCAAACAGATTCCAAGTTCCACCGAAGCGCGTAGCGAAGTTGCCGAATGGAGTTGGAGTATTCAGAACATTCAGCGCGAAGTCCGCTGTGGTGAACCGCTGTTGTCGCAATTTGCTGCCGAAGACATACACCGGGTCGTTGCCACGCGTCGCTGTCTCAGAGAAGGTGACGTGCGGCAGCAAGAACGACCGCGCTTCCCTCACGTCGTCTAAAGTAGCTCTTGTATCAGCGAGCGCGGCTTTGCGCTGCGGGTTCTTCTCCAACGCAATGTTGACGGCCTGTGGAAGCGTGAGGGGCGAAGATTGTGCCTGCTGCCCGAAGAGCAGTCTCGGGTGCGACAAGGCGAAGAGTGCGAAAAGCACGGCGCTCGCTGCGAAGCGAGATGCGCTTCTCCATCGGACGAGAGTCTTTGAAGTGCTTTGACTCAGTTCACCGGCTTGTCGTTCACAGATTCTCATTGCCGGTTTTCACCTCTGGACCGTTGCCAGGGACAGCGCTGGCCACTTGGTCTTTTCTTCGACAATCTCGTAGGTTGTGTGCAGGCTGGCCGTTTGCTTTACCATCGCGCCCACGGAGCAATACTTCTCCTCGGACAGCCGGATGGCTTCCTCGATTGCAGTGGGATCGATTTCGTAGCCTGTGACCACGTGATGGATGCGGACGGCTGTAAATACCTGGGGCGGACGTTCTGCCTGATCGGCCTCGACCCGCACCTCATAGCCGGTAACTTTCTGGTGGTACTTCTGGCGAAGGACCGTAATGACATCGAATGCGGTGCAGCCGGCCAGCCCCGCTGCCACCAATTCGATGGGCTTGGGTCCCGTGCCCCCGGCAGCGTCATCAATCAGCATGTGGTGTTCGGTGCCAGTCGTTGCAGCGAACTGCCGCTCTGACTTAAGTGGTTGAGTAAGCATGACCTTAGAGGTGATCATTTGTGTTCCTCATGAGCCCCGGTCTTTCGGAGCCAAACGAATAAATGCAAAGGAGGGGGATTTGTTACAGGAAACTGGGAGTTGGATTTGGAGGGTTTTGGCGGAGAAAACTAACTTCGAGATTCAACGGTGGCTTCGCGCTTGGTAATGTTCGCCAGTAGATCTTGGTATTCGGATAGCAATTCACGTCTGAGCCCAGCGGCAACACGGGGGTCTGGTGATTCATTCGGAGCCTTTCGGCACAGCTGGATCGATTTTTCCAGGCTCGACAGAAACGCTTTGCATGGCTCGCAGCCATCCATGTGCTTTTCCAACTCGTTACAAAGGGAATCGTCAAGCTCGTCGTCGAGGTAGTTCGAGAGTTCAGCGAACATTTCTTTGCACCGCCGTTGGCGCGGTTGCCCGGCGATTGCCACGGGAGGTTTCGCAACCTGTCGCCGAACGCGGCGATGATCCTGTTTGGCGAGTTCCTTTCGCACGAATAATCGCGCCCGGTGCAGTCGGACGCGTATCGTGCCCAGGCGCAGCCCCGTGATTTCTGCGATGTCCGTATCGGAAAGCTCCTCCATATCGTGCAACACCAGAATGAGCCGATAGTCCGGGGGTAGCTTCTGTATTACTTCCCGCAGGCGCTTCGTATTTTCGCGACGGATTAGCGAAGTCTCTGGCGTTGCGTCAGCATGGCCAGATAATTTTTCTAATTCTTTCCGGTCAGGCATCAATTCTTCGAGAGAGAGGGCTTCCTTGGGAGCGAATTTGCTTCTGCGGCGGCTCATCAGACAGCGGTTCTTTGCTACCTTATAAAGCCAGACCATCAACGCTTTGGGGCTGTCAAATTTCGGGAGGTAGGGAACCGATTTGAGCAGGACTTCCTGCATCGTGTCTTCGGCATCCTGCCGCTGCCCGCACACCTTCATGCTGAAGGAAAAAACGGTGCTCTGCAACAATTCCAGAGCTTCTTCCAAGGACTTCGGGTCCTTGCGTTGAATCAGTTGGACTACCTGCTCGATTTCGGGTCGCACGGGTCAACTCTAGCACGTCAGGCAGGGTCTCAGAGCCAAGCCTTTTCTCTTAGACGAGCGTTTTTGCATGCCTTTTTGAATCCTATTTTCACCATAGTCTTACGCTCGCATACTTATAAGAATCCAATATTCTGCCGCCTGACAAGGAGCCATGATTCTTCTATCCGAGCCCCCCGATTCCGCATCAGAAAGGTAGAAGTGCTTGAGAGAATCCCACCGAACGCGGTGTCCAGCAAATGCCGCCAGGAGGGAACCGAACTAGGTTTGAGAAACGAGGGTCCACGACCGAGGTGCACACGATTGATGGTCATTGACGCTCAAGAGAAAGCAAAGCTTTGGCGCGCCGGGGACATCGGTGACGTCGAAGTGCTTCATGCCAAGTACG
>WNFJ01544249.1_pt3 | contig 20466 bp, 17 predicted proteins | sample 5400461 | NCBI WGS metagenome assembly WNFJ01 (sample SAMN13153349, study PRJNA577476) | soil metagenome | isolation source: 115 cm saprolite on Douglas fir-dominated hillslope | place: USA:California | collected 2013-09-17
GAACCGGGGCGCCACGATCTGCAGTCCCACCGGCAGCCGATCCCACGTCAGGCCCGCCGGCACACTGGCGGCCGGCAGACTCACCAGGCTGACAAGGAACGTCGGCGCGATCCAGTCGATGTAGTTCTCGAACTTGCGCCCGTTGATGTCGGCCGGAAAATTCATTTCGACCGGGAAGGGCTTCACCGGCGCGACCGGCGTCAGCAGCACGTCAAAGCGATCGAACAGTTTGCAAAACCGGTGAAAAACCTCGACGCGCCCGCGTTCGGCTACCGCGAGGTCGAGCGCCGTCACCTTCAGGCCCTCTTCGACATTGCGGCGCAGGTTCGCACCGAACGACGCGAGCTGAGCGAGGTTCTGGTACTGCTGCCCGATCATCCAGGCGCCGCGCCATGTCATATAGGGGTCGCGCCCGTCGGATGCGTCGAATGCGATCTCTTCGACCTCCGCGCCGGCATCGCCCAGCGCGAGCGCGGCGCGCCGGCAGACGGCGTCGACCTGCGGGTCGACCCCGATGGCCGCGATGTCCGACGTGTAGGCGACGCGCAGTCCCCTGGCGTCCTTGGCGTTCTCGACCGCCGCCAGCGCGCTTCTCCACGGCGGCGCCGCCGAGATCGGCGACAGCCGGCTCAAGCCGACCATGCAGTCGAGCATCAGCGCCACATCCTCGGCGGTGCGGCACAAGGGCCCGTTCACCTGGCCGAGGTCCCAGGCGAGCGGCGCAGGATAATTCGGAATCAATCCGGGGGTCGGCCGGATGCCGACGATGCCGCAGAACGCCGCCGGGAGGCGAACGGAGCCGCCGAAATCGGTGCCCTGGGCGATCGGCACCATGCCGGTCGCGACCGCGACCGCCGAGCCGCCCGACGATCCCGCCGGGCTGAGCGCCGGATTCCACGGATTGCGCGTGGCGCCGAACAGTTCACTCACGGTGTTGGCGCCGGCAGCGAATTCCGGCGTGTTCGTCTTTGCGAGCACGATCGCGCCCGCCGCCTTCAGGCGGCGGACCACCTCAGCGTCTTCGTCCGGCACGAAATCCTTGAACAACGGCGACGCAAAGGTCGTTCGGATGCCCGCCGTAGGCGTCACATCCTTGATTGCCACGGGAAGCCCGTGCAACGGCCCAAGAGGCTCGCCTTTGCGGACCATCGCCTCCGCCGTCCGGGCGGCCTCCCTCGCCTTCTCGGCCGCCAAGGTGACGATGGCGTTCAGTGCCGGGTTGAACCTTTCGATCGCCGCGAGATGGGCGTCGAGCAGCTCGACCGGGCTGAGCTCGCCCGCGCGGATGAGCCTCGCAAGCTCGCGCGCCGATCTCCGCGTCAGGGCGATGCCGGTCATGGGAAGCGTTGGGCTTATTTGCCCGACCAGTGGACGAAGCGGCGCTCGATCAGCAGGAAGAACAAGTTGAGCCCGTAGCCGAGGGCGCCGGCGGCGAAGATCGCCGCATACATCCGCGGCATGTCGAACAATTGCTGCGCCTCGAACACGCTATGGCCAAGGCCGTCCTGCGAGCCAATGAACATTTCGGCGACGACAATGATGACCAAGGCAAGCGACACGCCGTTGCGCAGCCCGACGAAGGTCTGCGGCAGGGATTCCAAGAGCATCACATCGAAGAGGACTCGCAGCTTCGATGCGCGCATCAACTTGGCGGCGAGAAGCCTGGTCTTGCGCGCATTCATCACGCCATAGGCGACGTTGAACAGGATCACGAGAACGGCGCCGAACGCGGCGACGGAAATTTTCGTCTCGTCGCCGACGCCAAACAGCACCAGGAACAGCGGAAACATCGCTGACGCCGGCGTCGAGCGGAAGAAGTCGATGACGAATTCGAGCGAGCGATAGAGCTTCTCGGAGGAGCCGAGCACGATGCCGAGCGGGATGGCGATGACCGCAGCGATCGCCGTGGAGGCGGCGGTGCGGTACACGGTCTTCACGAAATCGAAGCCAAGCGCGCCGCCTTTCATGCCTTTCCAGAAGGCGTCGAACGCTTTGGCCGGCGACGGCAGCAGCACCGGATCGACCCATTGCCGCCACGTCACGACCGACCACAGGGCGAAGAGCCCGACGACGCCGATGACCGGCAGGAAGGACTGGAGTCTGCCCCTCATGCGCGTCGCACCTCGCGCTGGAACACGTCGAGGCAATGCGCCTTGATGCGCACGAAATCGGGCTCCGACAAGGTCGCGTCGGTGCGCGGCCGCGCCGTCGATACCGTCGGAAAATCCGCGATCCGGGCCGGGTGGCGTGAAAGGAGGAGCACGCGGTCGGCGAGGTAGACCGCCTCTTCGAGATCGTGCGAGACCAGCACGGTCGTGGTGCCGGTCTCCATGAACAGCCGCTGCAATTGCTCGCGCATGAACAAGGTCATCTCGTAGTCCAGCGCGGAGAATGGTTCGTCGAGAAACAGGATTTCCGGCTCGACGACGACGGCGCGCATAATAGAGACGAGCTGCTGCTGGCCGCCGGACATCTGGTAGGGGTAAAGATTGAGATCGAGCTTGATGCCCAGCCGCGCCACCAGACGCTCGGTGCGCGCCTTGCGCTCGAAGGGTGGCACCTTCATCATCTTGAGTGGGTAAGCGATGTTGTCGAACGCCCGCAGCCAAGGGAACAGCGCCTCACGGTAGTTCTGAAAGACATAGCCGAAGTTGATTTCGTCAAGGCGCATGCCGTCGAACAGGATCTCGCCCGCGTCCGGCAGGATCAATCCAGCGATCAGGTTGATGAGCGTACTCTTGCCGCACCCGTTCGGCCCGAACACGGAAATCAGCTCGCCGCGTGGGATGTCGAGATCGAAATTGTCGTAGATCACGGCCTTGTCGAAACGCTTGCTCAAACCTCGGATGGTGACATGCGGCCGGCGCGACGCAGCCGGCGCCACCGGCGAGATGGCACCGGCGGCGTCGGATCGCATGGCGGTTAGCGTGTTCATCCGATGGCTTAGAACGACACGACGTATTTGGACACGTCGATCTTCTCCGGCACGACGCCGATTTCGACGCCGAAATCGGCAAACTTTTGAAACTCCTCCTTCTGTTTGGGAGTCATATCCTTGGCCATGGTGTAGCCGAGCATCGGCACGACGTCGACCAGGTCGTCCGGCGTGAGCGTATTCTTGGCAAGATGTTTGCGCGCATCGGCCGGATTTGACTTGATGAAGTTGATCGCCTTGGCCCAGCCGGCGGCGAAGCGCTTGGCGACATCCGGGCGCGCCTTGATGAAGTCCGTCGTGAAGGCGCAGCCCGCCGCATAGGCGTTGGCGTTGACGTCGCCAAGAATGTATTTCGCGATCACGCCGGCTTCGACGGTGTATCCCGCGCCGACCTTCTCGATGATCGTGGCGCTCGGCTCGAGCGTGTAGCCGCCGTCGAACGTTCCTGCCTTGATGGCATTGACATGTTGGCCCTGGTCGAGCTGGTCGATGGTGTAATCGCCGTCCTTTAGTCCGATCTTGGCGAGAATTCCCTTCGCGGTGTTGAGATTGGCGGGACCGGGCGACGACAGCAGCTTCTTGCCCTTGAAGTCCGCCAGCGTCTTGATGCCGGCGTTCGTGCCGGCAACGAATTGCTCCATCCTGTACTTCGCGTTCTGGGCGTGCATCGCGATATACATCGCGACGCCCGGCTTCTTGACGTTGGCGTTGAGGCCTTCGAGCATCACCAGCACCGCCGACACCTCGATCTGGTTGGTGATCAAGGCGGCGACGTTCGGCGGGCCGCCCATCAGCTTGATGATCTCAGGCTCGATGTTGAGCTCCTTGAAGTAGCCGCGATCGAGCGCGACGTAGAACGGTAGCGACGAACTGACCGGGAACATGCCGACCTTAACCTTGTCGACGTTCTGCGCGCGAGCGTCCCGGCCCCCGAGCGCGGCCACCGCGAGCGTGCCGGCAAACGTCCGCCGCGTCATGTGCCCAAGCCTGCTCATTGTGCTAACTCCTTGCGTCTGTTGATTTTTCCGACGGCGCCTCGCGGACCGGGTAGGGCACTGGCTGACCCCATTAAAGCAAACCTCGTGCCGGGCTGCCTCATTCTCCGGCTTCGATGATGGCAATGCACGGGCCGCCGCCCTGCGGGCCCTGGTGCATAGCGTCGACCGAGACGAACACCGCCGGATCGCCGATCGCCAGCGCCGCCACCGCGCCAACCGCCGCCTTGGCGTGACGGTGCCAGGGCACGTCGGAATCGTCGAGCATGATCTGACGGCGGCCGCGCAAGGTGCCGCGCCGATCGGCCTCGCATTTCATGAAGCAGTTGACCACGCGTCCCTGGAGATCCTGGGCGCTGGGGCGCGCCGGCAGACCGAGCCCCGCATCGCGGATCGCGTCGTAGATCCCGTCGATGTCGAGCGCGTCCCGCATCACGGCATGCCCTATGCGGTAACGCCCGCCGGCGCCCGGTTTGTTGCCGAGGAGCACGATCTGCGCCTGGGTGAGCTCGACGCCGGAGGAGCACGACGAAACCGACGAGTAGAGGTCGAGGTTTTTGCAAATTTCCTCCGCGCGCGGCATCGCGATCTCGCCCAGCGCAACGCCGATCCCGAGCGCCGTAGTGCCGTTCGACACACCCATGGAGTCGTGCACCTCGCAGGCGACATGGTGGCCACGTGATTCGGCGTCACGCACCGAGTCGATCGTGAGCAGCGGCGTCTTGGTCTGCACGTAATGCACGTCCTTGGGATCGTCGATGCCGGCGTCGCGCATCGCGAGCTTCACGGCGGCAGCGACCTTCTCGACCATGGCGGGCCGGCCGATGTCCTCCGGCAGCAGCTCGGCGCTCATGGCGGTGCCGATCGCAAGGCGTGATTTCGACGCCGGGCCGGTCGCATCGATGCGCGCGAACACGGTCGCGTGCGGCGTAATCACGCCGTCGCATCCGCCTGACCAAACCATGGGGATCGCGGCGATCTCCCGTTCGCCGCGTGTGCCGCGCTTGCGCAACACCGCGCGATAGGCCTGATCGGAGAGAATGCGGGTGAAATCGTTCACGCCGCCATTGCCCTCGGTCTTGCCGATCACGGCAATCACCTGATCGGCCGTGAACCGTCCCGCCGCGATGCAGGCTTCGAGCCCGGAGGCATCCTGCACCGACTTGATCTCGATCTTGGCAACCTCGATGGCCATCCCGTCCCTCACCACATCGCAACATGCGTCAAGCCGTTCGCTTCCACGGCTCGAACTCCCCGCGCAGCATCTTCGCATGGCCCGGTCCGCGATCAATCATCGCTGCGGCATCCGAGCGTTGCGCCCGCAGGTCCTGGCGCAGCGCCGCGGTCGCGGCAGCATCGGCCAGGTATCCCGCCTGCTCGTCGCCGCTCAGTACCACGCCGTAGTCGTTGCGCGCGGCGGCGGCCGAGACTTTGCCGTCGGTCACGTCGCGCGCGACCAGATCGGGTTCGCGCTCGAGTGGGTCGCCCCAGCCGCCGCCCCCCGTGGTCACCACCCGCACAATCTGGCCTGCCAGCACGGGCTCGCCGTCGACCAAGCCGCCGAGATTGCGCGGCTGCCCGTCGAGATCGACGGTGACGCAAAACGGCTGCCCCGCTTTGCCGCCGTTGAGGCCGTAACAACCAAGCCGGACGCGATCGGCGGTCACGATGGTGCGGCAATCGACCAGCGCGCGATAATGCTTCTCGTAGCCGAGGCCGCCCCGCCGCTTGCCGGCGCCGCCCGAATCCGTGCACAACGCGAGCTTCTCGACCAGCAACGGAAAGCGCGTCTCGGTGAACTCGGCCGGCTGATTGCGCGAATCCGGCACGATGTGGATCGCGTCGTTGCCGTCGGCGTAATAGCGCCCGCCGGAGCCGCCGCCCAAGACCTCGCGCGAGAGGAACGGCTTGCCTGCGGCGTCGGTCCCGTAGAAGCCGGTGTAACGGATGGTCTCCTGGTCGGCCGGCATACGGCCGTCGACCGCCTGGGCCACCACGCCGGCAAGCAGGCCGAGGCAGCGCAGCAGCACGAAGGAGCGCGCATTGGTTGCCGCCGGCCATTCGGGCGTAATCAAGGTGCCTTTCGGGGGAAACACGACGTCGAACACCTCGCAGACGCCCTCGTTGACCTGAATCTCGGCGGCGCGCTCCGGCGTGTCGGCCAGATTGCGCAGGATCGGCGCGATCCATTTGATCAGGAAGGCGCCGCCCGCATAGTCGGCCGGCCAGTTGATCGGGCCGGAGGACTGCGGATCGGTGCCGGTGAAATCGAGCGTGATGCGGTCGCCGCGCTTGATCATCGTGATGGCGAGCTTGTGCAGCTTGGGATCGGTCAGGCCGTCGTGCTCGACGTAATCTTCCCAGCAGTATTCGCCGTCGGCGATCTTCGGCAGGAGCTCGCGTCGAAAGATCTCACGGCACTTGTCGAGGATCGCCTGGAAGCAGGCTTCGACCATGGTGACGCCGAAACGCTCGAACAGCTCCGCCATCCGCCTCGCCCCCATCAGGCAGGCCTGCACCTCGCTGTCGAGATCCGCCGCAAGCATATCGGGCACGCGGGTGTTACGCTTGACGATGGTGAACACCGCCTCGTTGCGGATGCCTTCGCTGTAGATCTTGACCGGCGGGATCGCGAGGCCCTCCTCGAACACGGTCGCGGCGGTGCCGGGCATTGATCCCGGAACGCGGCCGCCGATATCGTCGTGATGACCGAACGCCTGGATGAAGGCGACGACGCGACCCTCGTGGAACACCGGAACGGTGCTGCAGAGATCGGGCAAATGCCCGATCGAGCCTTCGGTCAAATAGGTGTCATTCATTAGAAAGACGTCGCCCGGCCGCATGGTCTCGATCGGAAAATCGCGCACCACCGCGTTGGGCATGGCCGAATAGGAGCGCCCGGTGAGCTTGCGGCAATGGCGATCGAACAGGCCGACGCGGTAATCATGCGCCTCGCGGATCATCGGGCTGCGCGCGGTGCGCTCGATCGCATATTCGATCTCCGCTTCGATCGAATTAAGCGTGCCTTCGACGATCTGCAGCACGATCGGATCGGCGGGTTGCGCGGCAGCCGCGAGCGGCTGCGCTCCTTCCGCCGGCATGCGTTGCGAATTCATGGCGCTTTGTCCTTGCCGGACGGCCGTACCAACATGATGCCATGCGGATCGACCTCGAGCGACTGGCCCGGAAACACCACCGTGGTCGAGCCGAATTCCTCAACCACCACCGGGCCTTCGAGCCGCAGAGCCGGCGGCAGCGCGGCGCGCTGGTAGATCGGCGTCGGACGGAAGGCGCCGTTGAAGTAGACGGGTCGCATCACCGGGACAGGCGATGCGACGTCGCGCGCATCAAGCTTCGGCACCCTCGGCCGCTCGATTAGGCCGAAACCCGAGACGCAGAAATTGACCAGCTCGACCTTTTGCCGGTCCGCATAGTCGTATCCGAAGGTCCTGCGATGGGCGGCGTGGAACGCCTCGATCAGCGCCGCGATGAATCGTCGGTCGACCGGTCCGCCCGGCGCCGTAACGCGTACTTCCATGGATTGGCCGGCGTAGCGGATATCGGCTTCGCGCACGAGCCGCGTGCGCGCCGACGCGATGCCGTCGCGCGCGAGCGTCTCGCCCGCCTCCAGCTCGAGGCCGGAATAGATTTCGGCGAGCGCCGGCAGATCGATCGCGTCCTCGTGCATCACTTTGGTGACGAGGTGATCGGTCCTCCAATCGACCGCGAGCAGGCCGAAGGCCGAGAGATTGCCGGGATTGGGAGGCACCAGGCAGGCATTCATCCCGATCAGCTCCATGACGGCGGGCGACTGGGCGGGACCCGAGCCGCCGAAGGACAAGAGCGCGAGCCTGCGCGGGTCGATGCCGCGCTGGATCGTCATCTGGCGGATGGCGTTGGCCTGGTTCCAGTTCGCGATCTCGATGATGCCTTCCGCGAGTTGCTCGGCGCTCATCTGACCGGGGAGCTTCGCCGCGAGCGCCGCGAGGCCGGCGCGCGCGCGATTTGGGTCGAGCGCGATGCCGCCGCCGATCAAGGCGGGCGGGATGCGACCCATCGCCAGATTGGCGTCGGTGATGGTCGGCTCGTCGCCGCCGTTCGGATAGCACATGGGGCCGGGTTCGGCGCCGGCGCTACGCGGCCCAACCTTGAGATGGCCCTCGCGCGAAATCCAGGCGATCGACCCGCCGCCGGTGCCGATGGTCTCGATGTCGATCATCGGGATGCGCACCGGGAATGGTCCGACCGAGCCGCCATTGGTGACGTGCGGCCGTCCGCTTTCGATCAGGCAGAGGTCGGTGGAGGTGCCGCCGGCATCCAAGGTGACGAGATCGGGAAAACCCGCGATGTCGGCGATCACGGCGCTGCCGAGCGCACCGGCGGCCGGACCCGACAAGGCGGTGGTGATCGGCTTGCGCATCACCTGATCGGCGCTGGCGACGCCGCCGCTCGACCGCATCACCAGAAACGGCTTCGAGCGTAGACCTTCGACGAGCGCATCGGAAATCCGCCTCAGATAGCGGCCCATGTGCGGCTTGACGAAGGCATCGACCAGCGTCGTCACGGCGTATTCACGGTATTCGGGCAGAACATCGCAGGAGAGCGAGAGCACGCACTCCGGATATTCCTGCGCGATGATCTCGGCGGCGCGACACTCATGCACCGGATTGGCATAGGAATGGATGAGACAGATGCCGACTGCGCCGATGCCCTGCTCGCGGAAGAAGCGCGCTGCCTCGCGCACGCTCCCCTCATCCAACGGCCGCAGCTCGCGGCCGCGAAAATCCAACCGGCCACCCACCTCGCGCACGCGCCGCAGCGGCACGATGCGATCCGGCTTCACCCAGAAATAGGAATTGCCATAGCCCTCCGGCACCGACTGGCGCGCGATCTCGAGGATATGACGAAAGCCGGTGGTGACGATCAGGCCGAGCGAGTCGATCGAGCCTTGCAGCAGCGCGTTGGTCGCGACCGTGGTGCCGTGCGCGAGGCCCGCAATGTCGTCGACCGACGCGCCGGCCTGCGCGAGGATCGCCGCAACGCCGCGCGCAAGCCCGATCGCCGGGTTCGCGGGCGTGCTCGTGACCTTGGTGACCCGCACGTCCCCGGAACGGCCGTCCACCGCGACGACATCCGTGAAGGTGCCACCGGTATCGATCCCGATCCGCAACCGGGGCTCAGCGCTCAATCCTTTCATGTCGATCACCTCGACCGCCGGCGATGCGGCCACGAAGCGCCGCCCAGCGATATTGCAAGCCCGAGATCGGTGCGCAACATCATCGCAACGGGGCAAGGAGTTGCCAGAGCCGAGCCGGACTCAACGGAATTTCCAGAAGCTCGATCCCCTTCGCCGGCAATTCAAGCGCATCCTCGATCGCCTGGGCAAACAGCGCTCCGACCGGAATGGCGCCCGCCTCGCCGGCTCCCTTGATGCCCAGCGGATTGAGCGGCGACGGCGTCACCGTGTGGGCGATCTCCATCGTAGGCACGTCGAGCGAGGTCGGCAAAAGGTAATCGGCGAGCGAGCTGTTGAGCAGTTGCCCGGCGTCGTCGAACACCAGCTTCTCGTAGAACGCGTTGCCGATGCCCTGGGCGACGCCGCCGTGAATCTGCCCGGCCACGATCAGCGGATTGATCACCGTACCGCAATCGTGCACCACGACGTATTTGCAGATTGCAACGTCGAGCGTCTCGGCGTCGACCTCGACGATGATGGCATGCACCCCGCTCGCCGTGGCCCCGCTGGGCGGCCCGAAATAGCGAGTGGCCTCGAGGCCGGGCTCGGTGCCGGGGCGCACCGCGCCGCGCATCGGATTGGCCCTGACGGCAAGCTCGCCCAGCCGCACGGACTTGCCCGGAATCCCGACGATCGCGACGCGGCCGTCGGCGATGTCGAGATCCTGCTCGGCGCATTCGAAATGTTCCGAGGCGACCCGCAGTATTTTGCCTCGCACTGCTTTGGCGGCCGCACTGATGGCATTGCCGGCCACGACTGCGCCGCGGCTTGCGAAGGTACCGGCGCCCCAATAGAACTGATCGGTGTCGCCGGTTACCACGTCGACATCCGCGACGTCGACGCCGACCTCGTCCGCGACGATCTGGGCGAAGCTCGTGAAGTGCCCTTGTCCCTGCGTGCCGATCCCCGTGGCGACACTGACCTTGCCGTTGGCCTGCACCTGCACCTTGGCGCCTTCGTAAGGGCCGATGCCGGTACCTTCCACATAGGCCGCGATACCGATGCCGACGTGGTGGCCCTCGGCGCGCAGCCGCGGCTGCTCGTCTTTGAGAAAGTCGTTGTAGCCGATCATCTCCAGAGCCTTGTCGAGGATCGGCTGGTAGTTGCCGCTGTCATAGCTCAGCGGCGCGAAGTCCTGGTAGATGATCTTGTTGTCGTAAGGAAAGGCGTCGGGGGCGATGAAATTGCGCCGGCGGATCTCGGCCCGGTCGATGCCGAACTCGCGTGATGCGAGATCGAGCAGACGCTCGATGACGAAGACACCGTGCTGCCGCCCCGCGCCACGATATGGCGTGACGATCGGCTTGTTGGTGAATACAGCCGTGAAAGTGCTGTCGTAGTGTTCGATCGCATAAGGTCCGAGCAGAGTGCACTGACTGTTGATCGGAACCGTCAGCCCATAGGGATCGTACGCGCCGCTGTCGTGGACGAAGATGTCCTTGATGCCGAGGATGCGGCCATCGCCGCTCAGCGCGATCTCGGCATCGTGGATTTGGTCGCGCTCATGGGTGGTGGCGAAAAAGTGCTCCTTGCGGTCCTCGATCCATTTGATCGGCCGCTCGAGCCGCATGGCGACCCAGGGGAGTACCACCTCTTCCGGGTAGAACAGCATGATCTTGGGACCAAAGCCGCCGCCCACAAACGGCGCGATGACCCGAACCTGCCGTTCGCTCAGCCCCAACATCCCGGCGAGCCCGCCGCGCAGAAAAACCGGCGCCTGGGTCGTATCCCACACCGTCAGCTGGCCGGCCCTGGCGTCCCAGTTGGCGACAATTCCACGCGTCTCGATGGGCGAGGACGCACCTCGGTCATAACGGAAGCGCCGACGCAAGACATGGGCGGCGCGCGACCGAGCGGCCGCGTAGTCGCCCTTAGTCTGCCTGACATGGGCTGCAACATTGGAGTGCAGGTCGTCATGCACGGTCGCTGATGAAGCGTCGAGCGCAGCGTCAATATCCGCCACGGCGGGCAATGGGTCGAGATCGACTACGATATCGGCGAGCGCGTCCTCGGCGACGTGGCGGCTCGTCGCTATCACGACCGCCAACGGCTCGCCTACGTGGCGCACCTTCTCCTTGGCGAGCGGCACCTGGGTGCGTTGGTTGAACGTGATGCCCGGGATCGGTGGCGGTGGCACCAGGAGCGGTCCCGGCTGCCAGTAATCGCCGAGATCCGCGGCGACGTAGACCGCGACCACGCCGGCGCGCTCGCGCGCGGCCGCGACGTCGATCCGGCGAATGCGCGCATGAGCAACTTGGCTGCGCAGGAACGCCGCGTGCAGCATGTCCGGAAACCCGATATCGTCGACGAACAAGCCCCGGCCGCGAAGCAGCCGCGGATCCTCGTTGCGCTTGATCGGAGCGCCGAAATAGCGAGTCGTCATAAGGATGGTTTGCGCCGTCCAAGAGCGCCGTCATTTACTTGATCGTCGTCAAACCGCGGCTTGGGCGCGATCGCGACACCCGCTTGTTCTAGCGCATAGGCGATGCGCAGCGCTACGTCCTCGCGCCAAGGCGCGGCGATGATCTGCACGCCAACGGGCAGTGGCGTGAGAGGCACTGGAACGACGACCACAGGCAGTCCGATAAACGAGATCGGCTGGGTGTGGATGCCGAGATTGGGCGGCAAGGGCAGCTCGACGCCGTCGAGCACGAAGGTCCGCTCGCCGATGGGCGGCGCAACGCAAGGCGTCGCGGGGGCGATGATCGCATCGACCTCGCCGAACAGCGGCAAGACGCGCGCGTAAAAGTAACGCCGGAACTTCTGCGCCCGGTTCACCAGCGCCGCCGGAATCATCGCCCCGGCGATCAGCCGGTCGCGCAGGGCGGGATCGAAATCGTCGGTGTGCTTGCGCAGCCGGTCAAGATGAAGGCTCGCGCCTTCGGCGGCCGTGATCACGTAGGCTGCGGCGCGCGCCCGACTCGCTTCCGGCAGCTCGATCTCGCTCCGTGCATCGAGCGCGCCCACAACCCGCGCAACGGCCTCTTGCGCCGGCGGGAGCAGATTCTTGCGGAAATAGCCGCCAGCGATCGCGATCCTGAGGCCCTCCGCTCCGCGCACGAGCGATGGCATTGCCGGCTCGATCGGGCGATCGGTAGCAACTGGATCATGAGGATCAGGCCACTGCATCGCATCGTAGGCGAGCGCGAGATCGCGCGCCGAGCGGGCCAACGGCCCGACGTGGTCGAGGCTCGCCACGAACGGAAAGCTGCGCGCGCGCGACAGGCGGCCGTAGGTCGGCTTGAGACCGAACAGTCCGCAGAACGACGATGGAACGCGGATCGATCCGTTGGTGTCGGAGCCGAGCGCGAGCGGCACCATGCGTCCGGCGACCGCGCCGCCGGAGCCCCCGGACGACCCTCCCGTCATCCGATTCGTGTCATGCGGATTGCGCGAGGCGCCGTCATGCACGTTCTCGCCAGTGAAATCGTACGCGTATTCGCCCATGTTGAGCGCGCCGACGAGCACGGCGCCTGCCGCTTCGAGCCGTTCGATCAGCGGGGAGTCGCGTTGGGCCGGCGGACGGCTGCGATTGATCTTCGAGCCGGCGCGCGTCGGGAGCCCTTCGACGTCGAACAGGTTCTTCACCGCGAATGGCACGCCCGCGAGCGCGCCGAGCGGCTTGCCGATGGCGCGATCACGATCGATCTGAGCGGCGCGGCGGAGCGCGCGCTCGGCGGTCACATCGGTGAAGGCATTGAGCAGCGGATTGAGCTTGCCGACGCGCGCCAGCGTTGCCTGGATCACGGCGAGCGCCGTGACATCGCCGCCGCGCACGCCCTGCGCGATCTCGGCGACGGTGGCTTCCGGCGAATCGAACCTCATCCGCTCAGGCCTTGAAAACCGGCGCCGGCTCGGCCTCGTCGGGCAGCTCGAATTCCTCGACGAGCCGTGCAAGCCGGAATGTCACCTCGAGATGAGCGCGCACGGCGGGCTTCCAGCCCGGCTCGAGCGGCAGGGCGAGGGCGGCGACAGCGACCTCGATGAGGGAGTCCAGCGGGTCATTCGTGCTCATCGCGGAAACTCGTCGGGAGCGCCGTCGGCGTTTTTCGCAAGGTCCGTGCCAGAGCACGTGCCCCCATCGGCTCTGGCTCCGCACGCTCGGTCCACGAACGGCGTGATGCCCCACGCGGTGTCTGTCCACCGCTGCCGAAAAAATAGCGCTGCCTGAATTGCGTGCAGCAGGTCAGGATTCCTTTTCACGCGTCAACACATCCTCGTGAGATGCAGGTCGGATCACGGCAGTCTCATTGGCGATAAGGAGGCTGGTCCCATATCAGGCAAGCACCGGCACGGCTGGGCTCAGCCTGTCGAAACTTGAACATCAACCTCTGCGTTGCATTCAGACGCAGAAAACGAAATGGAGATCGACCATGAAGAAGATTGTGCTTGCGGTTGCCGCAGCGGGAACGTTGTTCGGCGGCGTGGCGGTTGCGAATGCGCAAGGCGACATCAGCATGGGATTCCGCGGGAATCCCGATGCATGGACAGGTGACCGCTATTACTACGGCAACGCGCGCGCGGACGCCCGCGGGTTCGTCACCGTTCGCGAGCGGCAAGGCGACCAGATCGTGGTGCGGCGTATCCGGCGCCACTGACGACACCACTTCGTCGCAGAAGCTAGGCATTGGAGGTCAGCAGCGGCTGACTCTCCGGTGCTGGCTTTTGTGCCGATGCTCCACCAGCATGACCCTCATGTGATGGCGTCGGCATGAGGCTGACATGGGCGGCTGCGATCCGCCAGCCCTCGTCGGTCCGCACCCAGACATGGCTCTGCCGGCCCGTGACGGTTGAACCGTTGCGTTGAAACTCCGTGTCGGCGGTCGCAAAATCCCGCCCATAAGTCACGATCACGTTGATCGGCGGCCGCGCGGTGCGGAACGCCGCGATCGCGTCGTAGCCATAGAGATTCTCGCCCACGCCGAAGCGCAGCGTGTGAGGACTCCTCCAGAACAGCGCATCGAGCGTCTCGACATCGTTCCCAACCAGGGCGCGCTCGTAGCGACGGAACGCCTCGGTCACTTCGGCCGCTACCTCGGGAAGATTGATCTCGTGCATGAGCGAGCCCTGTTCCTAGCTCTATTGCGTTGACCTACGCCGGCGTCACTTTGAGTTTCGACGCAATCGCAATGCGCGCCGCTCCACTATTTGGCTTTGCCGATGACGCCTTCCACGTACCAGTCGAAGTTGCCCATCTTGTCGCCGCCCCAACTCTCGCCGATCTGAATTCGCACGACGCCAGTGTTGTCGCTGATGGGACCGGTGAACGGATTGAAGCCCTTGGCGATCCGGTCAGCCGTCGCGGTCACGAGTTGGCGCACGTCCTCCGGGACCGCGACCCCAAATGGCGCGACCGCCATCATTCCCTGTCCGAGTCCCTGGCGCACCATCGCCGGCCTGAACGTCCCCGCGATCACGCTCTGTGCCGTCGCGGTCATGAACGACCCCCAGGTGAAACCTAGTCCGGTAAGCCAGCCTTTGGGCACGAGCTGCCGCGCTTCGATCGATTGGAACCCGATCGAGTAGGCGCCGCGGCTCTCCGCGATCTGGAGAATGGTCGCCGGCGAGTCCACATGCATGGTGACGACATCCGCGCCCTGGTCGATCAGCGCGTTGGCGGCCGCGGCTTCCTTGGCCTTGTCGGCCCATCCGCCGGTGACCACCACGCGCGTCTGCGCGTTCGGATTGATCGAGCGCGCGCCCATCTCGAAAGCGTTGACGTTGCCGATCGCGTATCCGATCGGCACCCCGACGACGAAGCCCAGCGTGTTCGACTTCGTCATTTTGGCCGCTGCCACGCCCATCGGGTACCATGCGGCCTGGGTCGCGCCGAAGAAGTTGCCGAAGTTCGGCGCCTGCATCCAACCGCCGGCGTGCTCGAACACGACGTCGGGATGAATCTTCGCGAGGTTGAAGGCGAATTGCTGATGGCCAAAGCTGGTCGCGAAGATCAGCTTGGCGCCCTGCTGGATCATGCCCTCCATGATCCGCTGCGACTCCGCGGTCTCCGGAACGTTCTCCGCCTCGATGAGCGTGAGGCCGGGAATATTCCGCTTCATCTCCTCGAGCCCGTCCTTCATGGCACGGTTGTAGCCGTAGTCGTTGACGCTCCCGACATAGATCGCGCCGACCGTCAGCTTGTTCTGCGCGGCCGCAGGATTGCCCACAAAAAGTGCCGCGAGTGCCGCGGCAGCGGCGGCCCGCGCCCATTTTCGTCCGGTCATGTCCCTCTCCTCTTCTTGCGACGGCGAGAGCGCCGCCGACACGCGCGACGTCCGCTACTCCACGCCCACAAAGCTTCGACCCAGCGCCGCCGGCGCAGCGAGCTGACGGCTCCAGCCCCACAGAACGAGGACCAGCAGGGTCAGCAGATACGGCAGCATGTTCATGATGAACGGCGAGACGTCCGCGCCCGCGGCCTGCAGCTGAAGCTGTAAGCCCTCGGCTCCGCCGAACAGGAGCGCGCCCGCAACGGCCCAGAGCGGATTCCATTTTGCGAAAATGACCAGCGCGATCGCGATGAAGCCGCGGCCGGCCGTCATTCCCTCGACCCAAGTCAATGCGAGCGCGACCGACACGTGCGCGCCTCCAATGCCGCCGAGGACACCGGCGATCGTCAAGGCCTGATAGCGCAACACATTGGGCTTGAGACCGGCCGCGAACGCTACTGCTGGATCTTCGCCCACCGCTCGAAGCTGAAGGCCCCACCGGGTTCTGAACAGCAGCCACCAGATGAGCAGCGCGACCGGAAGGGCCAGATACACGAGGATATCGTGGCTCAAGAGCCTCGCCGCTATCCCGTTCGGCTCAAGTCCGGACAGCGTCAACCGCGGCAGGCTGTAAGTGAGCGCGCCGACGAACGGGCGGCCCAACAGCGCGCTCAGGCCAAAACCAAAGAACATCAGGCTCAGGCCTGCCGCGAGCTGATTGGCGGATCGCCCGACCACCAGATAGGCGAAAATGAGGTTGGCCGCCGCGCCTGCAGCGGCCGCCGCCACGACCCCGACATACGGATTTGCGGTGAGCGCCGTTGCGGCGAAGCCCGTCGACGCACCGATCAGCATGATGCCTTCCAGACCGAGATTGACGATCCCGGCGCGCTCGCCGATCATTTCGCCGAGCGTGGCGTACAGCAGCGAGGCTCCCGACATGATCGCGGTCGCCAGCACGCCGATGACGAGCGCGGTGTTCATCGTCCAACGCTCCTGGCCGGCTGGGCCAGCACGATGAACAGAATGACGGCCATCAGGATATTGACGACCGCGAAAGGCAGGCCCTGCGTGATCTGCAGAATGTCGCCGACCGAACTGATGACGGCGAACAAGAAAGACATCGTCAGAATGCCGCCAGCACCGGTCCTCGCGAGCCACGAGACCAGAAAGCCGATGAAGCCGTAGCCCGGCGAAAGCTCTGACACTAGGCGACCCTGGATCGCGGTGACTTCCGCCATTCCGGCAAGCCCGGCAACCCCGCCCGCGACGAACATCACCGCGAGCATGTAACTGAATATCGGAACCCCGAGACGGCGCGCCGCCTCGGGGTTCCCGCCGATGGCACGCATCTCGAGACCGAAGCGCGTGCGCGTCATCACGAACCAGTAGAGGACGAGGCACGCGAGCGCGTAAAGCAGTCCGGCATGAACGCGCGAATGGAAAAAAGTCGGGAGCTGCGCCGCCTCGACGAAGGCCGGGGACTGCGGATAGGCCCAGCTTTCCGGGCTGCGCCACGGCCCGAAGATGAAATAGCCCACGATCAGGCGCGACGTAGTTGAGCAGCAGCGTCGAAATCGTCTCGTTGACGAGCCGCAGCGCCCGCAGTGCGCCGGGAATGAGCGCCCACAGTCCGCCGCCGACGAAGCCCAGAAGCGTGAGGGTCGGCAACAGCACGAATGCCGGCCACTCCGCAAATGCGAGCGCGCCGGCCGTAGTGAGCCACGCGCCCATATAGAGCTGGCCTTCGCCTCCAACATTGATCAGGCCGATGCGAGCCGGCAGCGCCACCGCGACAGCGGTGAGGAGCAATGGGACCATGCGCACCAGCAGTTCCGAGAAACCGTATGCGTTGCCGAAGACATAGACGAGCGTGTCGACATAGGCGCGCAGCGGATCCTTTCCCGCAACGCTCAGCAGCATGGCGAAGACGGCCAACGCGATGACGGCGGCGAGCGCAAAAGCCTTGGCCTGCGCCGATGCCAAACGCCACAGGGTTGCGCCGTCATGCCGCATCGGCGTGTTCCGATGCTCCGACCATGCGCGGACCAATCACGTCAGCACTGAAGTGCTCGGGGCCGAACTCGCCCGCGATGGCGCCCCGATAGAGCACGTGCAAGCGGTCACAAACCTCGAACAATTCATCGAGATCTTCCGAAACCATCAGCACAGCGGCCCCGCGGTCGCGCGCCTCGAAGAGGAGCCTACGCACCGCGGCGGCGCTCCGCGCATCGAGCCCGCGGGTCGGATAAAGCGCGATGATCAGTTTCGGCTCATGGGCTAGCTCACGGGCCAAGACGGCGCGCTGCAAGTTGCCGCCGGAAAGCGTTGCAGCGACTGCGTCGAAGCTGGAACGAGGAAACGTCAGCCGCGCAAAGCTGCGCTGCATGTCGGCGTCAAGCGCCGGCCAGTTCACTCCGAGCCCGACGCGGTATCGCGTGCCGCTGCCGAGCGCCAGATTCTCCCGCACCGTCATGCCCGGCACGCAAGCAAGCGCCAACGGATCGTCCGGGATCGCGGCGACGCCCTTCTGCCGCAGCCGGGCGACCGGCCATCGCGATGCGTCCTCGTTCCACAACAGCTTGGTCCCCGTGCCGGGGTGCTGCAGTCCGAGAATGAGATCGCCAAGCTCCCGCTGGCCGTTACCGGAAACGCCGGCAATGCCGACGACCTCGCCGGTGCGGACTTTCATGGAGACGTCGCGCAACGGCATCTGCCCGCCTGATGTCGAGACTCGGATGAGCTCGAGGGCGCAAGTGCCCGCGTTCTTACGACCGGCGCGAGGCCGCGGCGCGGGCGGGTCGAATGCGTCGCCGAACATCAGCGCAAGCAGCTTCTGTTCCGACGCTTCGGATCGATCGAGCACGCCCGCGACGCGGCCCTGCCGCATGACCACGATCCGGCTCGCGCGGGCGAGGACCTCGCGCAGCTTGTGCGTGATCAACACGACGCCCAGGCCATCGGCCCGCATTTCGTCGATGGTGTTGAACAGGCCGACGGTTTCCTGCGGCGCCAGGACCTTGGTCGGCTCGTCGAGGATCAATACGCGGGCACCGGCAACGAGCTGCTTGAGGATCTCGACCTTCTGGCGATCGCCGACCGCGAGATCGCGCACGAGCGTCCGCGGATCGACCGCAAGACGAAAACGGTCGGCGTAAAGGTGCATGCGCTTCAGGATTTCATGGCGTGGCAGGACCGCCGGAAGGTCCTTCTGAAACAGCGCCACATTCTCGAACACGCTGAGCGCCGGGATGAGCGTGAAATTCTGGAACACCATACCGATGCCGAGCGCACGGGTGTCGTGTGGAGAGGTGATGTCGACGCGCCTGCCGCCCACGCGGATCTCGCCGGCATCGGCCGCGTAGTACCCGTAAAGAATCTTGGCGAGCGTACTCTTGCCGGCGCCGTTCTCGCCAAGCAGCGCTACCACCTCGCCGGCGCACACGGCAAAATGCGCGACGTCATTGGCCACGAGCCCGCCGAACCGTTTGACGACCCCGAAAGCCTCAAGCAGGGGCGAGCCGTCATCCCGGGTCATGACGACGCCCCCGTGGCCGTGCCTCCAACGCCGCTCGGCCGGGTCATCGGCGGCATATATCTTGCTTGGTTATAGTGACGGACGACAACAGTGCACTGAGGGCATGATACCACGAGGCGCTTTCGCCGAAGCACCCTCGATGGGACATAAGCCACGGAACGTGCCTCGATTCCCGGCGCGGCGGCAAAGGACATCCGATCGGCGGGCGACGTTTGCATCTCGCTCGAACCCTGGCCAACAGGTCCTGTTCGATGATGCCGAAACAGCCATCGTCGGAGAAATGATAAAGTAATATGCATGTCATAGCCGAACGGAATTTGCGGACTGTCGACCTCAACCTGCTGGTTGCCTTCGATGCGCTCATGGCCGAGCGCAATGTCACGCGGGCGGCCGAACGGATCGGGCTGAGCCAACCCGCGATGAGCAAGGCCCTGAACCGGCTGCGACACCTGTTCGGCGATCCGCTCTTCCTGCGCCGCGACCGCGCCATGGAACCGACCGCGCGGGCGATCGAACTTGCCGGCCCCATCCGCGGCGCGCTGGCAGACATTTCGCGGACATTGGCGCTGCCGGCCGATTTCGATCCGGCCACGGCGCGGGCGACGCTGAAGATCGCGACGATCGACCTTTACCACGTCAAGCTCTTGCCGGCGCTCGTCCAGCACCTGCGGCGTGAGGCACCCGGTATCGATCTGCACGTGCGCGCCAACGATTGCTCCTGCCTTCACGAACAGCTCGCTACCGGAGAAATCGACGTTGCCTTTGCGCCGCTCGGAACGAAGATCCAAGAACTGCACGCCGAACCGTTGTGGAACGACCGGCTTGTGACGCTGGTGGGTGAGAACAATCCGCTGCGCGAGCCCGTCACCATGGAGTCCTATGCGGCGGCGGCGCACCTGGTCGATGCGGGGCACGTGCAAGTGTCGCCAGACGGCGTGGGGAGCAGCGTCGTCGACGCCATCCTGGCCGCACGCGGACTGCGCCGACGAATCGCGCTCGTGCTGCCGAGTTCGGCCGGCGTTCCTTTCGTGGTCGCGGCAACCGATTTGATTGCAACCCTGCCGACTCGCATCGTGAAAGTCGCGCCCGTACCGCATGTGCGCTTCGTGACCCCGCCATTCCCCGACGTCGAAGTCAGCCCGCACATGTTCTGGCATCGGCGCACCGACGCCGACCCGCTGCACACCTGGTTGCGCTCCGTCATCCGCGACATTGCCACGGCGATTTGATCGGACGAGCCCCGGACTCAATGGCCAGCCATGTGCTTGCCGATGGTGGCGCGGTCGGTCTCGCCGAGCGGCGCCACGTAATTGATGGTACCGCCTGACATCACCGCCACGCGATCGGCCATCTCCAGAATCTCGTCGAGGTCCTCCGACACGAGGAGAACCGCCGCGCCGCGATTGCGCTGCTCCATGATCCGGGCACGTATTTCCACCACTGACGCGAAATCGAGTCCGAAGCACGGGTTGGCCGCAATCCGCACGTCGACCTCGCTGGCCAGCTCCCGCGCGAGAACAGTGCGTTGGATGTTGCCGCCCGACAGGTTCGCG
>WNFJ01518215.1_pt1 | contig 20464 bp, 18 predicted proteins | sample 5400461 | NCBI WGS metagenome assembly WNFJ01 (sample SAMN13153349, study PRJNA577476) | soil metagenome | isolation source: 115 cm saprolite on Douglas fir-dominated hillslope | place: USA:California | collected 2013-09-17
GCGAGGCCGCGATTGGGCGCGCCGGTGCTCAGTCGGATGTCGGCAAGAAATACCGGCTTGAACGCCTTGTCCACTGCTGGAAGAGCCGCTCGATAGGACGGTGGCTCGTAGTGACCGCCCTTTTGTGGAGCCGACTTCGGAAAGAGAAACGGCAAGAAGATGCTGACAATCTCGGCAAGAGTGCTCAACAAGACCTCGACGAGGAAGTTCCTCCGAGGCGCGTAGCCCGAGAGTCGATCGAAGCGGCGCTGGGCTGTCGATTCCCAAGCGGGATCGTGCGCTATCGCGATCTGCAGCACCGACTCGGGCGCAGTGGTCATCCCGGCGATTACGGACTCCAGACCGCCTGACCCCGCTCCGCCAATCGGATGCAGCGATTCTCGCGACAGCCGCAGACGTGCTCGAGCGACGAACGGGCTGTTCAACGTCAGCGCGCCTTCCGGCTCCAGACGCACGTCCGCCCCTGGCAGTGCAGTCCCCAATGTTGCCGTGACGAGACGGATCGCTTGCTCTGGACAACTGCAAAAGACAGACAGTCTGTCTTCGGCGTAGCGGTACTCGAAGGTGGTCCAGGGCACGCCAACGATTAGCTGCTTCCACACGGGCGGTGTGAGCGCAAGCAGGCTTCGAAAGAAGCTCACCCAGGCCTCGCGGCTGTAGGCGCCATCGGCCGGCGGAATGATTCGAATCGCCGCACATTTCGGAGGCAAGAGTGCGCGCGATATCCGGGGGCCCAACTTGCGCGCAGCGATAACGGCAATCAACAGGACAGCCGCGGCTGTCAGCCAGGCTGCCACTGCATAAAGCTTTGCGCCCATCGAATTCGACGTTATCAACCACCCGGCCTTCCAAAAAGACCCCAGCGCATTGACGCTCACGCCGCCCGCTCCATAAAGGAAGCGGTCGGCATCGCCTTCAGCTGCTCCCTGGCCTGTCGCCATAAAACGTCGGCACACAGCCCGACCTGATCGGCCAGGTGGGCTGCCCACGGACCGGTGAGGAAGAGTTCGGCATCGGCGGCATTGGCGCGTGACCCGCACTGCCTGACCCGGTCCGGACCGTCGTGGCCATAGCTGACTCCGACGTAGTCACAGACAGCGAGCCGGATGATGGCGAGAACGAGCTCACGTGCAGCCTCAGCGCGGTCGCTCATCAGGAAGCCACCAGGAGTTGAGTTGCCTCCTCAAGCACCGGATGGCGCCGCAGTGCCTGAGCGAGTTTCAGCATGGTGCTTGGGCGCACTCGCTTACCGCGCAGCGCCGCCTGGAGAGTCGGGCGAGACAGGCCGGCGGCCAGGCGCAGGTCCTCCAGACTCATGCCGCGGGCAGCGCAGGCGGTCAGCACGTGGTCCCGCTTGATGATTACGACAAGGCCTCCACGGCCGATCAGCGGACGAAGCGGGTCATCGTTCATGGGCAACTCTCCTCTGGGATATCCGAGCGGACAAATCGCTGCATTTCGCGAGCGAGCCTACAAACCGACCACCTTCCATCCGCCTTCGGGAGGCCTTGCGGGCCGGCGACGGAGGCAACAGCGGGAGAGCTTTGAATTCGGCTTTGGAGGGGAAATCGGCCATCCACCTTCCGATCACCTTCCGTCCGTCGCCGGTGGCCTTCCGGGGGTTGCAAGGCGACCCTCCGCCTCACGCGAGAGGGGCAGTTCAGGCGTCCTCTGAGCTTCCTATGGGAAGCGGTTTTGGGGACGTTGAATTCAGCGGCGGCGGTGAAGCGTCCTCTTTTGAGGGAGGACGCCTCCTTGACAGCGAACGAGCCGGCACGCCGCACCGTCGGTGTCAGCCGCTGCTCGGAAGCCGGTGTGAATGCAGGCATTTCGCGAGCGAGCCTACAAAGCGGCCGCCTTCCAACCGCCTTCCGGGCGCCTACTGGGCCGGTGACCGAGGCAATCTGAGGGCGGACGTTGAATTCAGCCCGGGAAGCAGAATCTGCGAGACGCCTTCCGTCCGCCTTCCGACCGTCGCCAAAGCACCTTCCGACCGTCGCCAGGCACCTTCTGTCGGCGATCTGTGCCGTCGCTAGCACACGCCCATATGTCTTGAAAATCCCACCCAGAGGCCGTTCCAGAAAGGCCTAGAGCCTCCGGCGAGCGTCAGCTGGACGCCAGCGGGTGTCGTGTATCGGCACGGGGTGACCGAGACGAGAGGTGCAGAGGAATCTCCAGCGCGAGGTCGGCGAACTCTCATAGGGGCAGCCTAGAAACGAGGCGCACGCTGACCGCACGCTGAGTGCCTGCTAGGCGCCCGCTGGATCGAGGCCGCAGCCTATTAGGGAAGGCGCTTTGAGTTCAGAAGGTAGATCGAGGTCCCCTGTGCGCACGCTGAGCGCACGCTGACCGCACGCTGACCGCACGCCGGCCGGCCGGCTCAGTCGATGCGGCCGGGCAGCACCTCGAGCATCTCGGCAATGACCTCAAGGCTTTCGTCGGCCGAGCGAACGACGATCGGTTCGAAGCTCGCGTTATCTGAATCCGGCGCCAGGCGGATCTCCCGGTGGCGCCAGCCGTCCTCGTCCACCGTCTTATCCGATTCCCACACCTTCACCGTGTAGCTGCCCCCGTGCTCGGGGTCGGTGATGTCGTGATGCTGGAGGAGCAACACCCGGCCCTGGCGCGAACCCGCCACCGGGTGGCGGAAGAGGCAATACGAGCCGTTCGGGATGCGGCGGTTCATCGATTCGCCGACCACTCGGGCGACAAACAAGCCGGGTGCGCTTCGCCAACGGCCGTGTGGCACCACCCATGAATCGGGCTCTGGAACCTGCACCGCGCCGAAGCCACCCGCCGCGGCCGCGAGGGAGTACAGCGGTACACAGTTGATCCCGGGCCGCGCCTGGGCGGGCTCCACGACATGAAATGGCACGATCCGAACGTCGGGCGCAGCGGCCGGTTCCTCGGCAAAGCCAAGGCCCAGCTGCTCGGCTTGTTCTAGAACCGTGCGAGTAGCCTTCTCGGCCTTGTCGGGCGGATAGCCGTGTCGTTTCAGGATCCGTCTCACCATGACCCGCAGCCGGGCGCGGACGCTCTCCTTCGCCGCCCAGTCGATGCTGACATTGCGCCGGACGGCTTCGGTCAGCTCACGGGCGATAGCGCGAAGCGCTTCGTCTCCGAGCACCATCACAGCGCTGTCGTTCGTTTCGAGTGCGTCGTAGAACGCCAGCTCCTCATCCGTCAGCCCGAGCCGCTCGCCACGCTCTTCGGCCGCCCGCAGCTCACGAGCGATCTGGATCAGCTCTTCGATGACGTCCACCGTCTCAATAGCTCTCGCCTCGTAGCGGCGCACCGCGGTCTCGAGCATCTCGCTGAAGAGGCGGGCCTGGACCACGTTGCGCTTCATGCGCACGTGGATCTCATCATCGAGGAGCTTTCGCAGCAGCTCGGCGGCGAGGTGGCGGCGAGGCATCCCACGGAGTTGAGCCAGGAACTCCTCCGAGAGGATGGACAAGTCGGGCTTGGCGAGACCTGCCGCCTCGAAGATGTCGATGACACCTTCAGGGGCTATGGCGCCGGCCACGATCTCGCGGACAGCACGATCCAACTCCGCCTCACGCGGCACCCGGCTGTTCAGCTTCGACAGCGCTGAACGAACCGTCTGAAAGAATCCCACCTCGGAGGCGACCTCCTCGGCCTCGTCGCGACCGGCAGCGAGTGCGAACGCCTTGGTCAGCTCGAGAACAGTCTTGACAAAACGTTCCCGGCCGTTCTCTTGGGCCAGGACGTGCTCCTGCGCTTCGGGAAGCAGCTTCATGCGTGCCGCGGGGTCGGCGCTGAACCACTCGGCGTAATCGAATGGACCAAACAGGCCACGCAGGACGTCGACCTTCTCGAGCATCACAGCGACGGCTTCGTCCTGGTCGACGACAGGGCGGCCTTCACCGCCGCTGCGGGTGTACTCCACCACCGCCCGACGCAGGTCGGCGAGGATCGGGATGTACTCGACGACGAGGCCGCCCGGCTTGTCTCGGAAGACACGGTTCACGCGCGCGATCGCTTGCATCAGAGTGTGGCCGCGCATCGGCTTGTCGATGTACATCGTGTGGAGGCTCGGAGCGTCGAAACCCGTCAGCCACATGTCACGAACGAGCACGACCTCGAACCGGTCGTCTGGGTCCTTAAAGCGATCGCCGAGTTCCTTGCGCCGGGAAGAGTTGCGAATGTGCCGTTGCCAAGGGGCCGGATCGCTTGCGGATCCGGTCATCATCACTTTGATCGTGCCCTCCTCGTCGGAGTCGGAGTGCCACTCAGGGCGGAGTTTGAGGATCTCGTCGTAGAGCTCGACGCAGATTCGCCTGCTCATGCAGACGACCATCGCCTTGCCTGAGAGCTTGCCTCGCCGGCGCTCCCAGTGCTGAACGAGGTCTTGCGCCACGAGTTCGAGGCGTCTGCGGGTGCCCGCGACCGCCTCTAGCTGTGTCCAGCGCGCCTTGAGCTTCTCGACGTCCTCGGACTCCTCGGCCTCGGTGACCTCCTCTAACTCATCGTCAATGCGGGGCTTGGCGGCCTCCGGCAGGTCGAGCTTGGCAAGCCGGCTCTCGAAGTTGATGGGGACGATGGCGCCGTCTTCCTCCGCACGCCGGACGTCATACACGTCGATGTAGTCACCGAACACGAGCCGGGTGTCGCGGTCCTCCAGCTCGACCGGGGTGCCCGTGAAGGCGATGAACGTGGCGTTGGGAAGGGCGCTGCGCATGTTCCGGGCGAAGCCGTCGACAAACCCGTACTGGGTCCGGTGGGCCTCGTCCGCGATGACGATCACGTTGGTGCGGTCAGAGAGCATCGGGAACCGGTCGCCTTTTTCTTCGGGCAGGAACTTCTGAATAGTGGTGAACACGACGCCACCTGATGCAACCTGCAGGAGTTCCCTGAGGTGGGCCCGATCGCGCGCCTGGACGGGTGTCTGTCGCAGCGTATCGGCACATCCGGCGAAGACTCCGAATAGTTGATCGTCGAGATCGTTACGGTCGGTAATTACGACCAGGGTCGGGTTGCGAAGCTCGGGCTGCACGGCGAGCTTGCCGGCGTAGAAGACCATCGTCAGGCTCTTGCCCGATCCTTGCGTGTGCCAGACAACCCCGGCGCGGCGGTTGCCTCCCTGGGTCGCAGCCTTCACCGTCGTGGCGACCGCTCGGCGGGTAGCGTGAAACTGGTGGTAGCCGGCGACCTTCTTGATCGGCCCTTGGCGCGAGTCTTCGAACACAATGAAGTGGCGAAGCAGGTCGAGCAAGCGCTTCCTCTCGAACACGCCCCTGGTCAGGACTTCAAGTACGTTGGAACCACGCGGGGCTACCTGTGACCCGTCGACCGTCCTCCACTGATGGAACCACTCAGCGGGCGCGGTGAGACAACCCAGCCTGGCGTCGACGCCGTCGGAGATGACCATCAGCTCGTTGAAGGCGAAGAAGTCCGGGAGTTCAGCCTGATACGTCTGGAACTGATTGAAGGCCGACCACACGGAGGCATCCTTCTTGCCCGGATCCTTTAGCTCGAAGGCCGCGAGCGGAAGACCGTTGACGAAGATGACGATGTCGAGGCGCCGATGGCCCGGTTGGTTGGCGCGAACGAGCGTGAATTGGTTGACTGCCAGCCAGTCGTTGTTCTCCGGCTGGTCGAAGTCGATCAAGCGGACGGTGCGTCCTCGGATCTGCCCGCTCTCACTCACCTCGATCGGGACGCCGTCGGTGAGGTGGCGGTGGAAGCGCCGGTTATTCACCAGTGTCGAGGGGGAGTCGGCGCGGCGGACAATGCGGACCGCCTCGTCGATGGCGGCGGTCCCGAGGGTCGGGTTGATCCGCTGCAAGGCCGACCTCAGCCGCCCGTCGAGCAGGACCTCGCGGAAGTCCGGGCGTTCGGGCGACTTTGAGTCTGGGGCGATCTGGCCGCCTTCGACTGTGTGGTAGCCGAGGTCGCGCAGCCAGGCCAGAAGCGCCTCCTCGAGGACCGCTTCACCGCCCAGGTGATCCACGGCGGCGAAGCTTACGGCAGGTTCATGTAGCCTCCGCCGCGGTTTTCTCGGCCTCCTTGAGCCGAAGCTCGCCGGACATCAATTTCGGTAGCAACACATCGCGCAGCTGGGCTAGCGTCTCGCACTCGAGCTGGAGCCGCTCCTGCTTGGCGAAGAGCGGAGCGACGGTGCGATCGAAGCGCTGAACTAGCTCGGCTGGCGGCACCGCCAGCCGTGGACGCTGCAGCCCGTCAGCAGCGAGGTGATTGACGGTAGTGCCGTTTGAGTAACCGACGATGAGCTGTCGAAGGCGAGGTGACATGAGCGCCACGTATAGGAATCGAGTCGTCAAGTGCGAGCCTGGAGAGGGTTTTATCCGGAAGAGATCGGCGCTGAACAAGCTCTTATCGCCGAAGCGCTCCGGCACCAGCGCCGGAAAGCCGATCAGTAGATGATCGAAGCCCTGCTCGGTGTTGACGACGAGGAGATCGCCCGAGCGAACAACGTTGCGATCTTTGTAATCGCCTCGATAGTGCTTGGTGCCTTCGTACTTGTAGCCACCCCCCTCATGAATTGAGTCGAGGTTGTGCAGTGGAACGCCGTCATCGGCGAGGCCGGCACCGGTGTAACTGAGTCCGCGCATCACCTCGACGTGGTCGCCCAGCGACGCTACCGTCCACCCAGCGGGATCCCGCTCGGGATCGAGAATCCCAAACGATGATGCGAACACGGCACGCGCCAACTCCTCGAGCGTCGCGGAGGATTTTCGATTCAAGTCGATTTTGTCATCGATCGCCCCCAGCAGCGCGCAGATTCCCTGTTGGGTGTCGGGAGACGGTATAGCGAGGGTCATCCGGCGTTGGTCGCGAAGGCTGACGTATGCAGCCATGTCGGTCTGACCCTCGACTGCCGCGATCTGGGCTCGGAACTCGGTTCCTTGCATCCAGTAGTAAAGGAACCGCGCGTTCAGTACCTCTGGTCGCAGCGATCTCCAGTAACTCAGCTGGGGCGAATAAACAAACCCAGGGGTATCCGTGCGAACCAAAGCGATCCGGCCGACCGTGCCTTTGGTGGTGAGCACCACATCTCCCGCACGGCTCACCTTCGGTCCGGCCCGCTGCAGGAACTCGGTTCTCAGGCAGTCGAGGCCTAACTCGAAACCACCGTCAATTTGCGCCGCGCGTGCAAAGGGCAGTCCGTCCGGACCCAACTCGTCGAGCTTGGCTCGGTAGCCGTCACCGATCTCGATGACCCCGGCATCGATCAGAGCACTCGCGGCGAATCGAGTCCAGCCGTCAGTCTGCGGCAATCTCGTGTAGCGCCTCGGTGATGGCTTGCTCCAGATGCCGACCCTCGGCAAATTGGTCAGTCAGGCTGAGCTTCAGTCGCCCGACAGTATCGGCGAGCGTTTCCGCTGCCGGCGGGACTGCAGCGGCACCGACGTAGCGCCCGGGCACTAGCACGTGCTCGTTGTCGCGCAGCTCCTCGATTCCCACCGCCCGGCAGAACCCAGCAACATCCTGGTACTCGCCGGCCTCGGGCTGGCCCCGCCACGCGTGATACGTCCGTGTGATCCGATTCCGGTCGTCGTCGGTCAACTCGCGGTGAGTACGATCCACCAGCGAGCCGAGACCTCGCGCATTGATGAACAGCGTCTGCCCTCGCCGATCGCGCAGCTGCGCACCTCCGCGCGTCGAGCGGCCGGTCTTGTCCTTCACAAGGAACCATAGGCTGGCCGGAATGGCGGTGCCGTAGAAGAGCTGCCCTGGCAGCGCGACCATGCAGTCCACCAGGTCGGCCTCGACGACGTTCTTCCGGATTTCGCCCTCGCCCGACTGAGCCGACGACATGCTCCCGTTCGAGAGCACGAAGCCCGCGATGGCATGCGGCGCGAGGTGGTGGATGAATTGCTGTACCCAAGCGAAGTTGGCATTGCGGGGTGCAGGGACGCCGTAACGCCAGCGCGGGTCGTCCCGCAGCGCTTCCCCTCCCCACTGATCGTCGTTAAACGGCGGGTTCGCGAGGATGAAGTCGGCTCGCAGGTCGGGATGTAGGTCGCGATGGAAGGAGTCGGCGTGCTCGCCACCGAGATCGGCTTCGATCCCCCGGATCGCAAGGTTCATGAGAGCGAGACGCCAAGTTGTGTGGTTCGACTCCTGGCCGAAGATTGCGATGTCGTCGCGCTTCCCACCGTGCGCCTCGATGAACGCCTCTGATTGGACGAACATGCCAGCCGAGCCGCAGCAAGGGTCGTAGACCCTGCCCGTGTATGGCTCGATCATCTCGACCAGCAGCCGGACCACCCCACGGGGCGTGTAGAACTCTCCCGCCTTCTTCCCCTCGGCGCCGGCGAACTGGCCCAGGAAGTACTCGTACGCTCGGCCGAGCACGTCGCGCGAATGGTTTTCGGCGCCACCCATGCCGACGTTGCCGAGGAGGTCGATCAGCTCGCCCAGCCGGCGCTTGTCAAGACCGGGCCGCGAGTAGTCCTTGGGGAGCACGCCTTTGAGCCGTGGGTTATCGCGTTCGATGGCTTCCATCGCGCCGTCGACGAGGCTGCCTATCTCAGGCCGCCTGGCCGCGTCCCGAAGTCGGGTCCAGCGAGCGTCGGGCGGTACCCAGAACACGTTCTCAGACCGGTACTCATCGGGCTCTTCCGGGTCCGCACCGCTGGCGGCCTGCGCCAAAAGCTCGGCATGACGGGCCTCGAACGAATCGGAGATGTATTTGAGAAAGATGAGGCCGAGCACGACGTGCTTGTATTCGGCCGCGTCCATGCTGCCGCGCAGGGTGTCGGCGGCGGCCCAGAGGGTCGCTTCGAACCCCAATGGCGCCGAGCCGCTCGACCCGTTAGACCTCGCCTTTGACGATCGCTTCGGCACCTGCCGCATGGTAATAGCTCTGTCGACCAGCGGCTAAGTTGGCGGCGACCTAAAACTGATTGTGGAGGGGCTAGTGAGGATCACGATCGAGATCGATGATGAGGAGGTCCGTCGAGTTCTCGCGCCGTTGGTCCAGCAGGCGCCGGCTGCCCAAGTGCAGTCGCTGTCAAGGCTACTGAAGGTGAACGAGGTTGCCGATCGTCTCGGCGTCAGCCGCAACAAGGTGTACGAGCTGCTCTACACGGGAGAGATCCGATCGTTGGCTATCGGCCGGACGAGGCGGATTTCACCTGATGCTCTCGCCGAATTCATCTCCCGACCCAAAGACGACAGCTTGCATGTCGACCCACAACCTCGTCACGTGCTACCAAAGGGGGCTAACACCCGGAAGACCCTAGTTCCGTCCCCCAAGCTCGCACCGCCCAAGACGCAGCGGCGCAAGTCAGCTGACACGATCGACCTCTCCCCCAAGCCGCTGCCTCCTGAGCCGTCTCACTCAAAGATGAGTGCGGAAGAGCTCGAGGGCGCGCTTACCTCGATGCTCGAGAAGGGCTGGCCAGAAGACGTGGTCGAGCAGATCCGTACCGACCGAAAGGAAGAAGTGCATCGCGTCAATGTGCTGACGATCAACGACGCCGCCAGGTACCTGGGGCTGAGCCGATCCGGGGTGGAGAAACTGGTCAAGGCCGGCAAACTCCGCTTGTTCACGATCGCCCCAACCTACCGTGACGAGAAACCGGCGAAGCGCATACCAGCCAAAGACGTTGCGGGCCTTCAATGACGCGAGGCAAGCGGAGGGACTGGCTGAGTCAGCTTCCAGGTTGCTTACTCATTGATTTGCGCTGGGGGCCGTACCGGAGAGCAAATCACCTAACTTCCAAATGGAAGTGACAGTGCCATGTCCAACGATATCGAACATCGGCACAAACCAGGTGCACCCGAACGCAGACATGGCGAGTAGCAGAAAGTAGGCTGAGAAGCGAAGCTGCCGCCACATGGCGGCCATTCGTTAACGGCACCAACCAGGCCCCGGGGGTCAACCGGTGGGGCCGGTATAAAGTGGTGTCCAGCGTGATTGCTCGTTTGTCCGTGGTTTTGCCATTCGCGTTCGACGTTCCAGTTACGACCTCGCTGAAGCGGATTGAGTTTCAACGCAATGGCAGGACAGTGCGCCTACACCCGCCGGAACAGTCAGAGCTGCGCGCGCAGGTAGGCGAGAGCACGGTTATGTCGCTCTCAATGATCGCCCCAGCGTCAAGTCCTGTGACTTCGCCCTATGTACGGATTAATGGCTCCGACACAATTGCGGCAGATCTCGTGGTGGTCGATTTCGTCTCGGAGTCGTTCGACAGGTCAGCGGGGCAATCTTCGGAACGCGAGCAGCTGCTCACCGAGGGGTTCGCGATTGTGAATCAATGGCTCACTGCCTACCGTAACTTTATGGGTGCAATCCAGGTCGCGCCCGTGTCTCAAACAACCTCGTCATCACGACTCGACTACCTGGACGACGATGGAAGTGCACTGCTGGCGCAACCAGGCCTCGTGCGCGGAGCAGTCGCGGTCTACATGCGTGTGCAAGGGGTCGCCGGCCTTGCTGAAGAGGCGTGGATAGAGATCGCAAACCTTGGCCCTGAGTACAGGCCGTTTAGATGGGACGAGCTACTCGTTGACGCGGCTGAACTTCTACCCGCCGTAGGGCCATCGATCTTTCTTGCTTATGCCGCGTTGGAGATTCGGATCGTCGATGCTGCAAATGTGCTGGCCGTGGACCAAAAACTGCACGCCGGGATTTGGAAATGGTTTACCCAAGAGAGGGGGCTCCCAATGCGGCCCGATACAGAGGAACTCGCCAGGACTGTCTTCAAGCTGCTCGGCGGCAAGTCACTAACGCAAGAGAAGAAGCTATGGGACACATTCACTCAGTTGAGGAAAGCACGTAATAGCTTCACTCACGGTGGAGTGGCGCGCGACACAAACAGAAAGGAGATCACACCGGGCAAGGCCGCGGAGCTGGTAGCTGGCGCGAGACCTGTACTTGACTGGATCGAGGCGTTACTGCCGCCTCAAAATCGCCGCCACAAATTCGTTGCGACAACGACACTAGAGGTCGTTAGCGCTCCCGTTAAGGTGCAGTAATCAGTCGCAAACTTCAGGGTCCAAAATGACAGAACACGCTACGCCCGAATTCAGGCGCCGCTTCGCTGATCTGCCTCATGCGGTCAGGGATTGCCTCGTCGAGATCGCGATGTCGACACTCGCGGACGACGTCAACGACGGGCAGCACGAGATGCTTCTTCAAAACCTCATCTCGGTAGTTGACGCCAGCTTCGGCGAGGACATCCGGGTCGAGATGGGCTGGTGTCTCGAACGGATAGACGACTACCCGGTCGCCGAATGGGTCGCCAGCCAAGGCTGACACAGCCCGAGCATATGGCCGGGTACATCTGACGCGGCCATTCGTAGATGAACTCCAACGGCACGGGGCGCCGCGCGGCTCTTTCGAGGTGCGTCTAGTTAAGGGTGGCGAACATCCCTGCGGCGTAGGTACCTCTAGGGGCGGCGGACCACTGATGCCCACCGTCTCAAGTAAGAGACGTCCAGGCGCTGCGTGCCTGGAGGAACCATAGGAGCGACGTCGGCTTCGTACGTTTGCGCAGCATCAACCAGCGTCGAGGCGAGTTGGGCTGGTACCGTACCGCTGACCAGATCCATTTCCCAGCGGCGGCTCAAGGCAAAGTGTCGCTTGAGATCGTGATAAGTCAGCGCAATCACGCGCTTCCCAGCACATACGGTGCAAGGACACACCCACCCGGGCACACGTTCGGTGATGAATTGCCCGAGCGCCGGTGAAACATACGCATGTAGTGGGCGCATGTAGTAACGCGCTGGCGCGGCACCTGTCGATGACAGCTCGGGCCAATCGCGGGACTCGCTGTACCCGAGACCGTTGTTGAAACCCCAGAGACCGACCTTGTCCATGCAGATGCTGAAGAAGCCGCCGTAGAAGTTGACTATTGGGCGGGTACCCGCGAGCTCGGACACGGTCGACCACATAGCCCGGAGGTCCGGTTCCGAGACGCTCCGTTCATTGAAGCTGTGAACCCAGAAGAATGCTGTCGGCGCGAGCCCAACAGGGACAGCCGCCATACGCTCCCGAAGCCTTGTGACTGAGTCCACGGCGATCATCACAGAAATCGATCCGGCCTCTGGCAGGGCAAGACAACGTTCCAGGATCTGATCGTTCACCGTTGCCCACTGATCTTGACCATCAGTGACGAAATAGGGGGCAATCACGAACGCAGGTGGTCGTCGCTCTTCGGGACTCGGCTGAATGGCACGACCTTGGGCAGTAGCGAGCAAACGTCTGTACCGGTCGAGCTTTTCTTGGATGGCTGGAGCTCGTTGCCCGTAACTGAGTTGCGCCTGAATCACAGAATCGACGAGCTGCCTGACGGACTCGGGATCATAAAAGTCGGCGTTGAACGTGACCGGAGCGCGACGCTGGGCGTTGCCTAAACGTTGTGCGACCCGCTCGCCATGCCAGGCCGCTAAGGCGAAGTGGGAGGCTCGCGGTATGCCGATGGGGCCCTGGAACAATGGAGTACGAGGGTCGATGACGTACTCGACGCCGGAAGTAAGAACAAAGGCTGCGGTGGCGTCCGGGTAATACGAGGCGATAGTTCCGGGAACCGTCAAAAAATCGAAAGACTCCTGAACAGCCGCAGCGCGAAACGTGGCTTGATCAGAGTGGCCGTACGCGAGAAAGTGGCGCATCTCAGGCGAAAACTGAACCGATCACGCGTGCCCGAAGGTCGACGTCGGGGGTCGATCTGGGCGCGGGGAGCGCGATGAAGGCTCCCTTCCGCGAGACTGCGAGGATGCCGAGCTCCCATTGACGCGCCGATTCAGTTAGCTCGTCAGTGAGGTGTCGGTCGAGGACGGCGATGTAGGACTGGTCAGCATAGTAACGATTGAAGAAAGCCTGACCGATCGCACGACGCCGATTCGACAGCTTCGCTTCGATTGCTATCAACTGGCCACCAGCGAATACGCAAATATCTGTCCTCGAGCGGCCATGCGCTCCAACCTCGGTTGCATGGTCGGCGGCTCTGCCAAACAGACGTCGTACGCTAGCGGTGAGTGCAACGATCATCGCCGCTTCTGTCCGGATTTGGTCCATCTGCTTACTCATATTTGCGAAACAACCTTCCGAGCCGATTACGCTGGCCTATCTCCAGCACCGACGCGATCGCCACTCCGACCACCGCAATGATCAGCAATCCGGTCGCGCCATCGAGGGGGATAGCTGGCATTGAGATGTTGGAAAACACTATGGGGAGTGCGACCACAACAAGTGCGACCCCGCACGCACCTGAGGCGACCGCCTTGATTCGCGCCCACCAAACTGCAGAGTCGTAAAGCCGGTCAAGCAGGCCATAGTCGCCGTACAAATGGCTCAGGCGATCAAGCCGAGCCTTGTACCCAGCCCATTGAAGGTTGTCGATGAGCGTCTGGACGTCGGTCAATGGGTCGGTAGCTCCAACCGACGCCGAGACCTCACCATTGACCTCCGCGACGAGACGTGCCAGTTCGGGCAGGATGTGATCAGTATCAATTGAGGCTTTGGTCTGGGCGCGATTGGTTCGATAGTGTTCGTACAAGGCATCCGGCGCCTGCCATCCCCGCCGAGCGGTTTCCGCGAAGCCAAAAATGAACACAACGAAGACCGCTGCCGCGGCCCAATCAGCATGCTGAAGGATGCTCTCCAACCTTTCGCAGCCCCGAGCCTAGAGAACCTCGTCGCGGATCTTTGAGGCTTCGGCATATTTCGGATATTTCGTGTACACGTACCTGATTAACCGTCGCAACGGCATGTCTCCGTACTGAGCTTTGATGTGTCCAAGTTCCGAGGCGACCTTTGGATGCTGCTGCGAAAGCAGCTTTGCGACGGCCGCCCCGTCCTCCGTCAACCAGAACCGCCGCTCGACTCCCTCGCGCTCCTCTGGGGGGATTACTTGGGCTTCTTCGGCGCTGTCCAGTGCCTGGCCCTGGAACGCACGGTCCTCTTGTACGAGGCCGGCCTGCTCAAGCAGTTCAACTGCCTCGTAGATAGCCTTCGAGTACGGACCGAAGTCATAGGGCTCAAACTCGAACGGGTCTGTGACTTCTGACGGAATGGTTGTCTCCTGGTCAGCCAAGAAAAGCAGCTTCTCGAGACGCGTAATGCCGTCAAGACGCTGACGCACCGACTTCGTGCCGGTTGCCGCGGCGAGGAGCATCAAGATGAGGTCGGCGGATAGCAACCGCTCGGGAGCTGGAGACGACGAACTATTGCGCATAGAAGTTACGGCCTCCTAATTTGAGATCCCCGCGGCAACGTGGGCGTACGCGGATAACCGCGTTCCTACGCAGCGGGGTCGGCCGGGCAGCGGTGCGGCTCGTCGTCAACCGGCGCTGCCAAACACATGTTCGCAGATTCTGTGGGCAGCCGTCAAGACGTCGTGTAAAGGGTGCTGCACATCGCCGGACCGATTGTAGTTCCGAAATTCCGTCATTAGCGTCCTCCAATCCAGCGCCCGGAAGACCTGATAACGCGGGCCTCGACGCTCTACGAACCATGGCGGTGCTCTATGTCTGCGTTTCAAGGAAGCGCCGGAAAGGCGCCGCGGCGGAAATACGGCACCCCCGGCCCGACGTCTCTTTAAACGGCGACCACTGTGCGATCACCTTTGCGCGAAGCGGAGTTCGCCTTCGTGAAGCCGATCACCAGCCGCTCCCCGGCTGCCTCTGCCAGCCGGCTGAGCGTCGTAAGACTGGGCACGTGGGTTCCGCTCTCGAGCCTCGAAATGGCTGGCGCGGAGGTGCCCATCAGTTGAGCCAGCTGCTCCTGGGTGAGGTTGTGCTTCATCCGGAGCTGGATGAGGAGACGGGCAACCGCCTCCGCGCGCGCGAACCGAGCCCGGACCTTCCGGTACTGCGCATCCGCCTTCTCGTGGCGGCGGATGTCATTGGCAACGGCGGCTCCAACCGGGCTCACGCGACTCCGAGGCATACCCAGCATCTTACCACTTTTGTTAACCTGCTCCAATAGCCTAAGCATCTCTGCCTCGCGGCCGCGGAGCGTCGCGTCCGGCCGCGCGGGGTGGGATTCGCGGCCGGGCACCCATTCGTGTAACGAAGTCATTCCATCGCTCCTTTGCTACCTCAATCTCGCGTTGCGGGATCGCCGCGGTTGTCTTGGGGAAGGCATGGAGAAGGACGAACAGATTCCGGGAGCGCCGATAGAGGACCCGGTAATGGCTCTTGCCGTAGTGGCAGCGGAGTTCCCGGAGCTCGCCTTCAACCTGCGACGAGTGGGGAAACGGCAATGGCGGACCGCCCTCGCTGCACAGGTTGAGGCGGTCGATCTGGTTCTCGACCACCACTCTGGCCGCGAGCGGCTGCAGACCGCGCACGAAGTCACGCACTGGCTGCGAGCCGTCGCGCGCCCGGTAGTAAACCGCCCGCATTAATCCCATTCGTCCTCGACCTCGGTTAGAAGGGTGCACATGATTCGAAGTCTCGGTACAGGTCGCCCTTGTCTAGGTGGACGTACCGCATAACCATCACGTAGGTGGTGTGGCCCAGAATTCGCCGCAACCGTTCGATCTCCCCGCCCCGACGGAGGTACTCGGTGGCGAAGGTATGCCGGAACTTGTGGGCGTAGACGCGGAAGCCGAGCCGATGATGAAGGCGACCGAAGAGATGGGAGACGCAGCCGACCGTGACCGGCGTGCCGTCCGTTAGGACGAGCAGCCGGTCCGACTGGCACTCCGGGCGAAGGCGGTTGACGTAGCGGACCAGCTCTCGCCGCAGCTGGCGGCTGACCGGCACCCGGCGGAACTTGGCTCCCTTGCCCCGCTTGATCTTGAGGAAGGCGGCGTCGCCATCGTCCTCGATGTCCTCCAGGGTCAAAGCGCTCAGCTCGCCGACTCGCATCCCGGTCCCGAGCAAGATCCCGACCGCGATCCGTGACCACCCCTCAGTGGTCTCATCCAACACGGCCTTGATCTGCTGCGGAGTGAAGCTCTCCATCTCCTTCTGCGCCACCTTGGGCGCCCGGACCCGAAGGAACGACGCGTCAACCGGGTAGCCCTCGCGGCAGGCCCAGTTGGCGAACGCCTTCAAGACCTGGAAGTGGCCGTGCAGACTGTTGTCGGAGATGCCCCGCGACTGCTCCTGAGCCAGGTAGCGCTTGAATTCAAAGCCGGTCAGCTCGGCCAGAGTCGAGGCCTGGCCGTAGCGGGCGTACCACTCCATCTTGTGGCCGTACCAGGCAATGGTGCGCTGGCTGCAGCCCCGGACCCGGAGCTCGAGCAACCACTCCCGGACCAGCGGCTCCAGGCGGTAACGGCGGGCCAGCTCGGCCTCGGGGTGCGGCTGGGCGACCGGCTCCTCCAGCTCGGCGGCCGCCGACGGCACCCGGAAGAGGCGCTCGGGCAGCGCTCGCGGCCGGCCGGGCAGGCCGCGCGGGACAGCAAACCCAGGCGCATCGGTTTTTGAAAAGCGCATCGGTTTTTGGCTTCTGACGGTCGCCATTGAGACCTCCTTGAATGGCGTCTTGACACCTCTTTTCAGAGGCCCCGAAGACGCCGAAACCCGGCCCTGGGACCGGGTTCCGAATTCAAGTTAGCCTGGTAGGCCTTGCTCAAAAAGTTTCGATTGGTGCCGAGATCGGGAGTCGAACCCGAACGTCCTTGCGGACATCGGTTTTTGAGACCGACGCGTCTGCCAGTTCCGCCACCTCGGCGCTCGTGTGAGGAGCCTCGACCATACTAATTGGCTCATGCGAGCCGCCCGCATCCTGTGCCTGTGCCTTCTCGTCGCCGCCTGTGGACCCACGCTGACCCCGGCCGCCACCCTGAGCCCGCCCGATTCGCCCGCCTCTGTCGCGTCGGCACCGCGGATCGCGCAGCCTCCCGTTTCACCGCCGGCGCCGCCGGGAACCAACCTGCCGGCATTCGCCTGCGCTGACGTGAGCGGCGGCAAGACGGGCGTGGCGGGCGCGGTCACGGCCCGGCTCGCCGAGCAGATCGGCTACGACCGCTTCGTGCTCCAGTTCGACTCCCCGGTGCCGAGCTACACGGTCAAGCGCCAGGCGACCCCGACCTTTCCGAGCGGCGCCTCCGGCCAGACGATCACCTTGAGCGGCACCTCCGGGGTACTGGTGAACGTGCAAACCGCAAGCGGCGCCAACACCTTCACAGGACCGACCGACCTCCCGCACGGAGAATTTCTCGTGGTCAAGGAGGCACGTCAGACCCAGGACTTCGAAGGTCATCTTTCATGGGGTATCGGACTGGGGAAGCCGGCGTGCATGCGGGTGTTCACCCTCACCGACCCCGCTCGCCTGGTCGTCGACTTTTCCACGACCTGAGCAGAACGAGCCCGATTCGGCGCAGCAGCGGTTAACCTTCCCCGGCGAATGGCCATCCAGCCACCGCCGGCGCCGGCGGTCCCCCAGCAGGGCGTTCCGCCACCTGCGCCCCGGAAGGGAGGCTGCTTCGGATGCGGGTGTGGCGGCTGCCTGCTCGTGGTCGTCGTCGCGCTGCTGCTCGTGGGCGGAAGCGGCTACTACTTCTTTGTCGTCCAGGCGCAGGCCGCGATCGCCGCGCCGGCCGCGCTGGTGGTGATCAACCAGCCGGTGGACGTCAACGGAAACCCCGGCATCGCCGGCGAATCGCTCAATCCCAACGACACGGTGCACACCGGGGCCGGCGGCCACGCGGCGATCCAGTTTCCCGACGGCTCGTACGTGCGAATGTCACCTGATACGCAGGTCACGCTCACGTCGGCACAGCTCCAGAAGAACGGCAACCTGCAATCGGCCAGCGTGGCTCAGCGAATCGGCCGGACATTCTCGTCGGTCGAGCACCTGGCCGGAGGCGCGAGCTTCCAGGTGGCGGGACATTCGGTCAGCGCGCAGGTACGCGGAACCCAGTTCGAGGTCCTCGTGCGCAGCAACAACTCGAACCTGATCAAGGTCTTCGACGGCACGGTCACCGTCGCGGGTGCGACGACCGTGCAGCTCGCAGCCGGGCAGCAGATCGATGCGGACGCGAACGGCCGGCTCTCCAACCAGCGGGCGATCCAGCCCGATCCCCAGGACCCGTACCCCCTCACCGAGCAGTGCTCGAGGGCAGCGGCGAGTGGCAACACCACGGGCACGATCCAGTCCGCCGGAGGCGAAAGCCTCACCAACGGCCAGACCGCCGAGAGCGACTACAACTCGCCGGGCGGCAACCTGACGCTGGCTTTCTGCTACCCGGGGAGCTTGATGAAGGTGACCGTGACCGACCCGGCCGGAGGCGTTCACGCGAAGCAGGGCGCGCCGCCCCTGGTCATCAAGATCGCCAACGGCCCGCCGGGGGTGTACAAGGCGGTCGTCACGGCCCTCAACGTTCCTGCGACGGGAGAGGCGTACTCGCTCTCGTTCGCGACTGACGCTGCCTGCACCCCCGGCAACCTGGACACGGGCGCGGTGGTGCGTCAAACCCTCAGCAACTCGCAGATCGCGAACGCGCTGGCGCAGGCGGGCTCGACCAACATCTCGCTCCAGGTGCAGGGCACCTCCGCCAGCTCGGCGCGCATCTTCTATTACTCGAACTTGGGGGGCCTCCCGATCTCGTGGACGATCGACTTCTATGCCGCAACTCCGAACCTGGGAGCGGTCATCACCCAGGTGACCATCCGCGGCATCAACGTGACCACGCAGGTGGTCTCCAGGCTGAGCTCGCTCGGGGCCAACTCGATCAGCTCGATGCCGACAGGCTTCGTCGTCGACCGGGTGTACTCCTGCAATGGGCCCGGAGGCGACGACATGATGGCGATCGAGGGCCACCGCTCCACTTAGCTGTGGAATATCCCGCCAGCAAGGGCGCCTAAGCGGCTGCGTTGATCGGCCCGTGAGCTATCTTTCGCGGGCAACATGTCAGCAGTAGCCGCCCGAACACCCGCTCGCCGCGGCGGCGGCCGTCGCGTGCTCATCGTGCTGGTGCTCCTGGTCCTGCTGGTAGGCGGTGGCATCTTCTGGCTCAACAGCTCCGCCCAGGCGGCGGTTAGCGTCTCGGCGACGCTCACCGTCTATCAGCCCACCGCGTCCCTGGAGCGGAAGGGAACCGGCGCGTTCTCCGCCGCCACCTCCGGTACACAGGTCCAGGCCGGCGACTCGGTGAGCACAGACACGAAGGGCCGTGCCTCGATCCAGCTCCCCGACGGAACCCTCACGCGTCTTGCGAGCGACACGCAGGTCACCCTCGACGCGGCCCATTTCAGCAAGAGCGGAGCCCTCCATGACGCAAGGCTCACCGAGAAGATCGGCCGCACCCTCACGAGCGTCCAGCACCTGGTCTCGGGCGCCACCTTCCAGGTGGCCGGGCAGGCCGCCGTGGCGTCGGTCCGCGGCACGAAGTTCGAGGTCTACATCAAGGCCGACGGCACGATGATCGTGAAGCTGTTCGACGGCACGCTGGACTTCGACGGAAAGAACCACGTCCACCTCGTCGCGGGGCAGCAGGCGACTGCCGACCCGCAAGGCAACATCGGGCCCGCGGGCCCGATCCAGCCTGACCCGGCGGATCCTTTCGGCCCGGCGCTCGCCGCCTCGGCCGCCGCGGACATCGGGACGACTCCCGGCACCGAGCAGGACTTCATCGGAGCCCCGATCCACAACGGCGAGCAGCAACGGTACCTCTACAGCTACGCGGGTGGCAGCCTGGTCAAGGCTTCGCTCGGTTATCCCGGCAGCGCGATGCAGCTGAAGGTGCAGGCCCCGGACGGCCAGATGTACACCGGGACCGGGACCTCCCCGATCGTCGTCTCGGTCGTCAACGCACCGGCGGGCATCTACAAGCTGTTCGTAGTCGGGGTCAGCGGATTGGGCACCATCGGTGAAGAGCCGTTCCTCGCGGTGGCCGCTGTGGAAGCTTGCGTGAGCTCCGACATCGACCAGAACGGCGCGGTGCGCCGCGGCTACACCGACAAGGACATGGCGGCGGCCGTACAGGTGTCGGGCCTTTCCAACCTCACGGTGACCATCGCCCCCAACTCGCCGGCAGGCGCCATCGTGACCGGCCAGGGGACCTACGACGGAGTCGGATGGACCGGTTCAGTGCTCCTGGTGCCGCACAACGGCGTGGTCGAGATCATGGCCGTCGGCGCGACCGTCTTCGGAGTGAGCGTGCCGGCTCAGCAGATCGTTCAGCAGATCGGGTCGGCGATCGGGCAGGACCCGACCAACCTCAACGTCGGGTTCATCGTGGACCGCCTGTTCGCGTGCGACAGCGTCGTCATGATCGACGGCCGCCATTCCTAGCGGGGGGCGCTAGCGCGCTCCAAACAGGCGCTGGGCCAGGTGCATCACCAGGGTCAGGCCTGACCCCTCGAGCAGCCAGGCCGTTTCGGCCGCCCCGACGACCAGCACCAGCACGGCGCTCAGGCCGATGGTGCCGCGGTGCATCACCGGTTGGAGCCAGTGCAGGCTGTCCGGGTTGCTCCCGGGCGTCGTGAGCGCCGCCTCGAGGCGGTCCAGCAGCTCTCCAGCCGTCGCCGGGCGGCGGTTGGGGTCGCGATCCATCGCCTGCTGGAGCAC
>WNFJ01361996.1_pt3 | contig 20460 bp, 23 predicted proteins | sample 5400461 | NCBI WGS metagenome assembly WNFJ01 (sample SAMN13153349, study PRJNA577476) | soil metagenome | isolation source: 115 cm saprolite on Douglas fir-dominated hillslope | place: USA:California | collected 2013-09-17
AGGAAGCGATTGCTCACGCGAAGGCCGCCAAAGTGCCGATCATCGTGGCGGTCAATAAGATCGACAAGCCGCAAGCTGACGCGGAACGCGTGAGGCGCGAGCTGGTTGAGCAAGGTCTGGTGCCCGACGACTGGGGTGGCGACACGCTTTTCGTGAACGTGAGCGCGGTGACCGGCGAGGGAGTCGATCGCCTGCTCGAGTCGATTGCATTGCAAAGCGAATTGCTCGAGCTCAGGGCAAACCCGCGGCGCTCGGCCAGCGGTACCGTGCTCGAGGCGCTCTTGGATCGCGGGCGCGGTCCAGTTGCGCGCGTGCTCGTGCAAGATGGCACGCTGCGCGTGGGCGACATCGTTCTCGCGGGCGCCGGATTTGGCAAAGTCCGTGCGATGACCAACGAGCACGGCAAGCAGGTGCAGGAAGCGCCCCCGGCAACCCCGGTAGAGATTCTTGGCCTCAACGAGGTTCCCAACGCGGGGGACCGAATGGACGTGGTCAAGGATCCCAAAAAGGCCCAAGAGATTGCCGAAAGTCGAAGAGGAAAGATGGCCAAGAGCCTCATTCCTGCAACGGCAAAGGTCTCTTTGGAGGAGCTCTCGAAGCGAATCGCGGAAAGCGGACAGCAAGAACTGCGAGTCATCATCAAGGGGGACGTGCAAGGCTCTGTCGAGGCCGTTGCGGATGCCATGGCCAAGCTCTCGGGGGAGAAGGTCAAGCTCGCAATCATCCACGCGGCGGCAGGTGCGATTACCGAGGGAGACATCAATCTCGCGATCGCCTCCAAGGCAATCGTGGTCGGGTTCAACGTTCGGCCCGCGGGAAAGGCGAGCGCCCTTGCGGAGGAGAACAAGGTCGAGATACGCCTCTACTCGATCATCTACAACGCGCTCGAGGACGTGAAGGGGGCCATGGAGGGCCTGCTTCCTCCGACGCTCGTCGAGAAGCAACACGGCAAGGCCGAGGTACGTCAAACCTTCAAGGTTAAAGGCGTGGCCATCGCCGGCTGCTACGTCACCGAAGGCAAGATTGTTCGAGCCGCCAAGGTCCGCCTAGTGCGCGACTCGGTTGTGGTGTTCGATGGCAAGATCGCCAGCCTCAAGCGCTTCAAGGACGACGTTCGCGACGTGGCGGAGGGCTTTGAGTGCGGTATCGGTTTGGAGAACTACAACGACCTCAAGGAGAAAGACGTTCTCGAGTGCTACGAGGTCGAAGAAATCAAACAAAGGCTGTAGCCGCCAGAAGTCGTCCATCCGATGTTTGTGGGTGTCCTGCGTCTCACGTTTCACATTCCTCATGCGCGCTCACTCAAGGACAAGCGGCGCGTCGTGCAGAGGTTGCGCGATCGAATTCGGTCGCGATTCGATGTCTCGATCGCCGAGGTCAGCGCGCAGGATCTTCACCAGCGCGCGGTCTTCGGTGTGACCTGTGTGTCCGGGGAGGCGGCCGTCTGCGACTCGGTTCTCGAACAGGTGGCTCGCGCGGCGGAGGCGTGCGGCGATGCCGTGCTGACGGACCGCAAGACGGAGCTGGTTCCCATTGGCGATGACATGTACGAGTCCGCTGATGGCATCTGAGCCGGGGACGAGGGCGCGGCGCGTGGGCGAGGGCGTGCGCAAAGAGATCGCATCGCTCCTTGCGAACGACGTGAAAGACCCACGGGCGGCCGGTGCCGTCGTTACGCGCGTTGAGATGACGGCCGATCTGCGCAGCGCGCGGGTTCACGTTTGCCTGTTGCAGGCCGGGGAGAACGTTGCACGCCGGCGTGCGTTGATCGGAGCGCTCGGTCGGGCGTCGGGCTTGATTCGGCGCGAGATTACCCATCGCCTCGCGCTGCGTTACGCCCCCGAGCTTCGATTCGTGTACGACGATGGATCCGATCGCTTGACAGAGGTCGAGCGGTTGCTCGCCGAGATCGCCGCAGAGCGCCGGTCACGCTAGGCGCGCTTCGCCTAACCCGCGTGTAGTGAAACTCAAGACGAGCGACTACCGAAGAAAGGCGTTCGCTCGGGGTCGTTCAAACGGTCAATATGCTATCCATCGTAAAGACGGTGGCGGTGATCGAGGCTTTGGACCCCTTTGCATGATCCAACTCGATGCCTCGTGTCCACGAACGCCGTAGATGCGTGCGACGAGGCCGATCTCAAGGGGTCACGTAGCTGGCGGCGCCGAGGTGAGGGTGCGGGTGAGAGCAAGAAGGATATCGCTCTTCGCGTTTTTCCTCGGAGCCGTCGCACCTGAGTTTGGGTGTCAGATCATCGCCGGGATCGAAGACATCTCGTTGGTGCCGGGAGACGCCGGCGGGCAGAGCCATCAGGAGTCGGGGGGCCCGCCTGCGTACGACGGTTCGTTGGACTCGATGGTCATCCACCTCGGCCCGATGACGTGGCCACCGTCGATAGAAGCGGCGACGAGATACCGCCTGTTGGCGCCGACGTTTCTACACCCGCCGATAGCCCTGGCATGCCGGAAGCCGACGCTTTCTCCGAGGCCGCGGCGCTCGCGGATGCGCCACCGCGCGAAGCCGGCATCGTCATGTGCAAGCCCCTTTCGCGCGGCGCATGGGCGACCAATCCAGGGACGACGGCCTCTGACGACAAATGCGGAATCAGCAACCTGTTCGACGGCGCGTTGACGACGCGCTGGAGCACCGGTCGGACGGAGATGACCAGTCCTGCAGAATGGCTGGAGATCGACCTGGGCTGCCTCCAGACCTTCTCGCGCATCTTTCTCGACGCAGCCAACGACATCAACGACTACCCGCGCGCGTACACCGTCGTCGTATCGAACGACAACGTTGCATGGACCGAAGTCGCCAGCGGGTCCGGATCGCCGGTTGTGACGACTATCGACTTTGCTTCGACGACGGCGCGCTATATCAAGATCAACCAGACGGGCGTCGCGGTGTCGAATTTCTGGTCCATCGACGAGCTCAACGTTTGCGGCACGACGAACGGAACCTGCCCCAGCGCGCCGACCGCGTACGCGCGCAACGCGTGGGCGACCAATCCAGGAACGACCGCCTCCGACAGGATCGCCGACATCGGAAAGATGTTCGACGGCGCGTTGACGACGCGCTGGAGCACCGGCCGGTTCCAGATGATCAGCCCGCCAGAGTGGGTGGAGATCGACATGGGTGCAAGTCAGCCGTTCTCTCAGGTGACCTTGCAAAACTTCATGTCTTGCGACGATTACCCCCGCTCGTACGCCCTCCAGGTATCGACAGACAATACGAACTGGACGCCGCTAACCAGTGGTTCGGGCTTGCCGCCGGTCACAGCCATCGCAGTGCCATCCACAACGGCTCGCTACATCAAGATTACGCAAACCGGCGCGTCGTCAATGAATTACTGGTCGATCGACGAGCTGAATGTGTATCGCTAGCGTTAAGTTCACCCGGTTCAGCATGAGCCTCACTCCGCCGCGCCTCCGGCGCGGCTCCGTTCCGGCCATCCCAGGTTTGTCGTTTGGGGCCCCGGCCCCAAACGGGTTCTCCGGCTGGGGGGTTTGGGGGGAGCGGCCTCGCTCCCCCCATGCCCGCCGTGGCTGAAGTCCCGGGCCGGAACGGAGCCGGAGCGAAGCGGAGGCGGAGTGAGGCTCATGCTGAACCGGGTGAACTACTTAACGAAGATGCGTGATGTACCAGGCGCCGCGCCATGCGACCATTTCGCGAACACGGATGGTGCGCGTGCGGCCGTCGACAATGAACGTGAGGTGCGACTCGCGCACAGCCCATAAGGGCTTCTTCCACGCGTGTCGGCGCGGCGTTTCCTGCGATATCGCCCGGCCCACGTCGAACGAAACGAACTGAGCCCGGTCCAGTTTCGAGTGTCGGTGTGCCAGGGCATGTACCGCTCGGCGGAACGGATTCGCCACGCGCTTTTCCCATTCCTTGCCCGGATCGCCGGCATCGCGACTGGCCAGCCAGGCGTCGCGCGGAAAGAGCATGTCGGTCGCGAGACGCGCATCGTCCTTCGCAATCGCCTCGAGCAGGTGCCGCGCTCGGGCCGGCAGCTCATCGTTTTCTGCGGAGGGGAGAATATCGTCCGGCGGCGACGAGGCGTCGACGAGTGGCGAAACCTCCGAGTCTCTTGCGTCGTCTGCGGCGTCGGCCACAGGCGCGCTACCGCGGTTGGGGCGGATGCCCCCGCAAGCGACGAGCGCCACGATGAAACCAATGACCGTGCCAGGGCGGCGCCAGTGCCCCCGCGGCCCCATCAGGCGAGCATCGGAAGCGTGACCAGGTCTACGTGAAGGACCTCATCGAACGCCTTGATCTCGGCCAAAGCGGCTTCGGTCGGTCGCGCAAGGAGTCGCAGCTTGGCGCATGCGGCGACGCCCCCCTCGAAGACCGTGTTCGTTACTTCTTCGACGTTAATTCCGTGCCGCTTGAGGACGCCCAGCACGTGCGCGAAGGTTCCGACCTTGTCGAGCATTCGGATGACGAGCTGGAAGCGTGCGGCGGACGCGTTCGAAACGTTGACGACGTTCGGCACCCTGGCCTCCAGTAGGAACGAGCGCACGATGCGCACCGTCTCGGAGGCGATGGCGAGCTGCGCCTGGTCGGTCGCCGCGGCGACGTGCGGCATTCCGTACACAAGCCCTCCCGAAGAGTGCGAACGAAAGATGTCTGGAGTGGGAAAGTGCCCGGTAGCGCGAGGCTCATCAGGATAAACGTCCAGCCCAACGCGTAGGCCACGGCGCTCAACGGCCTCGAGCAGCGCCGCGTAGTCGACCAGGTCCGCGCGTGCGGTATTGATGAGGATGGCCCGCTCCGACAGCAGGCCGAGAACTCGTTGGTTGACGATCCTGCGCGTCCGATCCGTGAGCGCAAGATGCAACGTGAGAATGTGACTTCGAGACGCTAAGTCGTCGATCGACGCAGAATACGCGACGCCCAGCTCGGCGGCTCGCGACGGGGTCAGGGATCGGCTCCAAGCCACCGGGGTCAGGCCAAACGATCGAGCGCGGTGGGCGACTTCGCGGCCGATGGCGCCAAGTCCCGCGATTCCCAATGTCTTGCCGTGAAGACCCTCAGCCTTGCTGAACTCCTTGCGCTCCCACTTGCCCGCGCGAAGCGCGACGACGGCATCCGGGATACGCCGGTCGAGGGCCACCATAAGGCCAAACACCAGCTCCGCCACGGCGGACGCATTCTTCCCCGGACAGCTGGCCACATAGATGCCGCGCTTGCACGCTGCGCGAACGTCGATCGTGCCGTGCTCTGCCCCGGCCCTCACGATGAGATTCAATTGCTTCGCGTTCTCGATCGCGGACGCAGTTACCTCGGTCGACCGCACGACAAGAATGCCAACTCCGGCCAGGCGCTGGTCGAGGCCCTCCTTCGTGAGCTCGGGTTCGTAGACTACTTCGATGGGGAGAGTGCGCAGTTCCTCGATGGCGCGGGGATGCAGTTTATCGGCGATGAGCAACCGCATTGCGGGGTTGCAAGTGTAGCACCACCAAGCTCTCGCTCCGCTGAAATACGGCGCCCGGTGCTAATCCGCTCGCGCCTAGCGATCCCCGCTTTGAGACTCGGAAGGACCTACGGCGATCGCCTTTGCGCCCACACGCACGCCCGCGCGTCCGTCGACCTCGACGAGCACCGGCGCGAGCGAAGCCTGCGCGTGCCGCGTGAACTTGGCCTCGTACGGACCGCCGGGCGCGTCGCGTTTTACGGTGGCATAGAGCGCGCCCCCTTCACCGATGCGGGCTGTCTCCGGTTGCAACGCTTCCTCGGAGGCGTCGCTCAATTCGAGAAGGAGTCTCTCTGGCTCGATCCGAAGCCGTCGCACGAAGTAGGGCGCGTCGTCGACGGTGAAGTACGTCCAGTCGTATCCGTTGGACAGAATGTAGCGTCCATCATCCGGGTGTCGTCGGATCCACGTGTGCAGAGCCGCCGCAAGTCCACCGTGCTCCACAGGCCTTTCCGCGTGCCAGAACCGGCCATGCGCATCGAGGCGAATGCTGCTCTCGCGCGAGCGGCCCTCAGGGGCCGGCAACCGGAAGAAATCGGGGTGGTCGCCAGGCTTCACGATCCCTCCTTTCAATTGGCGCTGCCTTGACGCAAGTGGGCCTTGATCCTAGTTACTCCCAGCCGGAGTCACTTAATGCCCTGGGACGGGATGGATGCGTTCGCTCGGGCGCTCGAACAGCGCTCAGAGCTCGTACGCATTCGCCGGCGCGTCAATGCCCATCTCGAAGTATGCGCAATTGCCGACCGAGTGATGAAGGGCGGGGGTCCTGCGCTTCTTTTTGAGGACGTATCTGGATCACGCTTTCCGCTTCTCATCAATTCCTTCGGCTCCCGATCGCGCATGTCGCTGGCGCTGGGCGTCGAAGATCTCGAAGAGCACGCGCGGGCCTTGGCCGAGTTGGTCCAAATGGGGCTGCCGGCAGGCGGAGGCGCATTGGCGCAACTCGCCCGAAAATTGCCCGAGCTCGCGCACGTTCCTCCGCATGCCGTTTCGCGCGGAGCCTGCCAGGACGTCGTGCAGGCCGGCGATGACGTCGACTTGGATGCGTTGCCCATTTTGACGAGCTGGCCACGCGACGGAGGCCCGTTCATCACGCTGCCTCAGGTGATTACGCGCGACCCGGAAACACGCGCGCGCAACGTGGGTTGCTACCGAATGCAGAAGCTCGGTCGGCGTAGCGCAATCATGCACTGGCAGGTGCACAAGACGGGAGCCCGGCACTTCCGCAGAGCTAAGGAGCTTGGCTTGCGGCGTCTCGACGTCGCCGTGGCTCTGGGGGGTGACCCAGCGCTCGCGTACGCGGCGACGGCGCCGCTGCCCGACGGCATAGACGAATGGATGTTTGCTGGGTTTCTTCGCAAGCGCGCGGTGGCGACCGTCAAGTGCACGACCGTGGAGCTTGAGGTACCGTCGGAATCCGACTTCGTGATCGAGGGGTACGTGGACCCCCAAGAAGAGCTCGTTGACGAGGGTCCGTTTGGCGATCACACGGGCTACTACACTCCGATCGATCGCTTCCCCCGCCTGCACGTAACCGCGGTGACGCATAGGACCAATGCCATCTACCCCGCCACGCTAGTGGGTCCGCCGCCTATGGAGGACGCCTGGCTCGGCAAGGCGACCGAGCGGCTGTTCTTGCCTCTCTTGCGCATGCTTTTCCCTGAAATCGTGGACATGAACCTGCCCGTAGAAGGGGCATTTCACAACCTTGTCCTTATCTCGATCAAGAAGCAGTACCCGCACCACGCCGCTCGGCTGGCCCATGGACTTTGGGGAGCCGGGCAAATGAGTTTCTCAAAGGTGATCTGCGTTCTCGACGAGGACGTCGACGTGCAAGACGTCGCGCAGGTGGCGTGGCGGCTTCTCGCCAACCTCGATCCGAAGCGTGACCTGGCGTTCGTCGACGGGCCGATCGACCAGCTTGACCACGGAGCCAACCAGGCACTGTGGGGCAGCAAGGTTTGCATCGACGGAACCCGCAAGTGGCGCGAGGAGGGCTACACCCGCGATTGGCCGGAGCCGTGCCGCATGAGCGCCGAGGTGGCCGCGCGTGTGGACGCCATGTGGCCGGAGTTGGGCATTGGCCCGCTCTCTTCGCGGGCGCCGGCGCCGGCCAACGGAGCTCACTCGGTATCCACCGTGGTCCGCGTCGTTGAGGTTGCCCGCGAGCTTCTCGGGAGGGCGCGAGGGTGACCGGCGTTCCTATCGCGGACGTGCGCGCCCGCCGCGGCGAGGAAGTGCAGCACGAGACGGCGGCGCGCGGCATGTTCGAGCGCATCGCACCGACCTACGACCTGCTCAACCGGGTTTTGTCGGCCGGGACCGATGCGCGATGGCGCGCTCGCGCGGTCGGCGAGCTGAAGGCCGCCGCACCCGGTCCGGTGCTCGATCTCTGCGCTGGCACGATGGATCTCTCGGCGCTCGTAGCGGCAGAAAGGCCGGAAGATCGACTTGTCGCCGTCGACTTCTCGCCCGCGATGCTGGAGGCTGGCTCGCGCAAAGCGCCACGTGCACAAGTCGTCGTGGCCGACGCCCTGTCGCTGCCTTTCGAGAAGGATACGTTCGCGGCGGTCATCTGCGGGTTCGGCATGCGTAACCTCGCCGACGTCTCGCGCGGCGTGCGTGAGGTCTTGCGTGTCTTGCGCCCGGGCGGAGTCTTCGTCACCCTCGAACTTTTTCGCCCCGTCCGGGCTGCGGCGCGCGTCTTTCACAAGGCGTACGCGAGTGTGATCCTTCCGACACTGGGTGGGGTAGTATCGGGCGATCGTGGCGCGTACGACTATCTCGCCCGCAGCATGAGGGGTTTCCTGTCTCGCGCCGAGTACGAAGACATGCTGCGCGGCTGCGGCTTTGAACGCGTGAAAGGGAGCGATCTCACGCTCGGTGTCGCGTCGATTGTCCGTGCGGAGGTCGGCGCATGAAGCGCAGAATCGTCGTGGGCATTACGGGCGCAAGCGGTGCTCCTTATGCGCGCAAGCTCCTGGCTGTTTTGCGTCGCAAAGACGAAGTCGAGCCCAAACCGCCGCACAGGTCTGGGCGCTCGAATGCGGCGGCGACTTGAGCGAGACCGTTGGCCTGCCGGTTTGGGGCGTACGCGACTACAAGGCACCCTTTGCGAGCGGAAGCGCGGGATGGCATGCGATGGTGATTGTCCCCTGCTCGATGGGGACGGTGGCGCGCGTCGCCCATGGTATTTCCGACACCCTGCTTACCCGCGCTGCCGACGTCATGCTCAAGGAACGGCGCACGCTCGTGGTCGTGCCGCGCGAGACGCCTCTCAGCGTCGTTCACCTGGAGAATCTTGCTCAGCTCGCGCGGGCAGGCGCTGTCATTTTGCCCGCGATGCCGTCTTTCTACAGCCGACCGGCGTCGCTCGAAGATGCCATCGATACGGTGGTAGGGCGCATTTTGGATCACCTGGGCGTTGAGCACACATTGCTCCACCGATGGGGATCACCGTGAGCGCGCTCGTGGACCGGGCCATCGAGTCGGCCGGGCTGCTCGAGGTGCTCACGGCGCGCCGCAACGGGTCGCTCTCGGTGTCGCACATCGAGCACCTACGACAAGCGGATCTCTTGGCCCTCGGCGCGCTTGCGGACCGCGTTCGATCCGAGGAAGTGGGCGCCGAGGTGCGCGTTTACACAAGCTCGCCGCCCGAAACGGGAGACGCGGTCCTTCTCCTTCCTTTCGACGGCACGTCCGCGGCTCTGCAGCGGCGTGGTCAGAACGAGGGGGACGCGCAGCTCACCGGCCTGGAGCTCTTGCGCGAAGTCGCTGTCTCGCGTGTTGCAGGGCCGCGCGCCGCGCGAGTTCGCGTGGACTGGACACGTTGTGGACTGGAGCTTGCTCAGGTTGCGCTGGGCTTCGGCGCCAACGAGCTAGTCGGCGTCATCGCGACCAAGCGGGGCCTGCCCATCGCGCCGGGCGATCTTGCCGGCGTTGGCAAGAAGAGCCGGCTTTTGCCGGCGCAGCTAGTCAAGCGGAAGGAGCTCGCTGGATACGTTCGCCGGGCGGGCCGCGAGCCCGTCTTCATCGGGCCGGAGGAGGCCGGGGATGCGATTCACACGGCGACCACGCTGGAGGAAGCACCATGACGCTTGAAGCCATAAGCCGCAAGATTCAAGCGGGAGAACGCCTTGGCTTCGAAGACGGCGTTGCGCTCTTCGGGCATCGGGACATCATGGCTCTCGGCCAACTCGCCAACGAAGTGCGCGAGCGACTGCACGGCGATCGGACGTACTTCAACCGCAACATGCGGCTCGAAGTGACCAACGTGTGTGTAGCGTCGTGCCTATTTTGTTCGTTCGCCAAGCTCGAGGAAGGGGCGCCGGGAGCGCACACGATGACGCTCCAGGAAGCTTGGAGAGAGCTGGAAACGCGCATGGACGATCCGCCGGCGGAGATTCATATCGTCAACGGCCTGCACCCTGGCCTGCCGTTCTCTTATTACGAGGAACTCTTGGCGGGCTTCAAACGCATCAAGCCGGACATCGTTCTCAAATGCTTCACGGCGGTCGAGATTCATTTTTTCGCTCGGCATTACGCCATGACGTATGTCGAAGTTCTGGAGCGCTTGCGCCGCGCCGGCCTCGATAGCCTGCCCGGAGGCGGAGCCGAAATCTTCCACCCCGAGGTACGTCAGCGCATTGCAGGCGACAAGGCCACGGCCGACGAGTATCTCGCGGTTCACCGCGTGGCCCACGGGCTGGGCATGCGGACGAACGCAACGATGCTCTACGGGCACATCGAGACTTTCGAGCACCGCGTCGACCATCTCCTTCGCCTGCGCTCGCTCCAGGACGAGACGGGAGGCCTCTTGGCCTTCATTCCACTCGCGTTTCATCCAGACGGAAATGGAATGAAAAACTTGCCCGCGCCAACCGCTATCGATGCGCTTCGCACGATTGCCGTGTCGCGGCTCCTGCTCGACAACGTGCCGCACGTGAAAGCCTACTGGGTGAGCATGACGCCCGAGGTAGCGCAAATCGCGCTTCGATTCGGTGCTGACGACATTGACGGGACGATCGTTCACGAGACCATCTATCGCGCGGCCGGCTCTCGATCGCCGGGCGGGTTGACGGTCGCCGAGCTTGTGCGGCTCATTCAGGAGGCGGGCCGAGTTCCGGTCGAGCGCGACACTCTCTATCAAGTCGTACGCGAGCACCCGCGCGCTTGGGTCTCCGAGGCATCGCTCAAAGTGCGTGAACGCAACGCGAACAAACATCTGGAGGTCCTGTCATGAGCGAAGCGCGGGCGCGCCCGCTTCGCGCCGCCGCCGTCGGATATTTGAACGCCAGGCCGCTTTGCGAGGGTCTGGATCGCGAACCCGCGTCCGGACGCATACGCCTCGACTGCGCTTCGCCCACCGAGGTCGCTCGCCGCGTCGCCGAAGACGAGGCGGACTTTGCCCTCATGCCAGTCGCCGCCGCCGCGAGCATCGGCGACTTGCGAATCGTGCGCGGGTGCGCCATTGGGTGCAAGGGTGCCGTGCGAAGCATTTTGCTCGTCGGCGAACGGCCCATCGACGCGCTCGATGAATTGTCCATCGACCTGTCGTCGCGCACGAGCGTCGTGCTTGCCAGGCTGGTACTGCGCGCAAGGCGAGGCGGAAGCGAGCCGCGACTCATTGGGGGCGCTCCTCGCGAGGCGATCGAAAGCGTAAAGGGAGCTCGGGGCGCGCTGATCATCGGCGATCCGGCGCTCGAAATCCTGGGGCGCTTTCCACACGTACTCGATCTGGGACTCGCCTGGTCGGAGTGGACAGGTCTCCCCTTTGTGTTCGCCGCGTGGTGCGGTCGTGCCGGCTCGGTGTCCTCCGAGGACGAGCACCTTCTCGAAACGGCAAAGCGTGCCGGTCTCGCGCGGCGCAATGCGTTTGCCGACGAGCATGCGGCACGAACGGGGCTGCCGCCCACAACTCTTCGAGCGTACTTGCATCAAGCCATCCACTACGATCTTGGAGACGACGAGCAAAAGGGCCTCGAGCGTTTTTACGACGAGGCGGCCCGCGCGGGGCTCTTGCCGCAGGCCCGCGTTCGTTTCTTCGACGAAGATCGCCGGAGCTCGGTATCGCTTCCCTCTCTCGACACACTACTCGCCCGCGCCGCCGACGGCGAAAGGCTCAGCTCCGCCGAAGGCGAGCGGCTCATGGCGCAGGCGACTCTTTTTGATCTCGGTCTTGCGGCGGACGCCGTCCGCCAGCGCAAGCATCCGGAAGGCGTCGTGACGTACATCGTCGATCGCAACGTGAACTACACGAACGTCTGCACAACGAGCTGCCGGTTCTGCGCATTTTACCGTCCGCCGGGCCATCCGGAGGGATATGTCCTCTCGCGTGCGGAGCTCGGCGCCAAGTTCGCCGAGGTAGTCGAAGCAGGCGGCGTGCAGATCCTTCTTCAGGGGGGCCTTCATCCCGATCTACGCATCGAGTGGTACGAAGACTTGTTCCGCTGGATCAAGCGAGAGTACAAGCTTGGCCTTCACGCGCTGTCGCCCGAGGAGATCTTGCACATCGCTCGGCTCGAGGGCATGAGTGTCTCCCGTGTGCTCGAACGCCTTCACGAGGCGGGGCTCGACAGCGTGCCCGGCGGCGGCGCAGAGATCCTCGTCGATCGGGTCCGGCGCACGATTGCCAAGGCGAAGTGCACTAGCGACGAGTGGCTCGGCGTGATGCGGGTCGCCCATCACATGGGGCTACGCTCGAGCGCGACCATGATGTACGGCACGGTCGACACGCCGCGCGATAGGGTCCTGCACTTGATTAAGATTCGCGATCTTCAAGATGAAACGCGAGGCTTTACCGCATTCTTCTGCTGGGATTTTCAGCACGAACGAGGAACGCGAATCGATCCGGGCGATCACGGGACCGTTCTCTACCTGCGCCAGCAAGCGATTGCGCGCCTGCTGCTCGACAATGTCGACCACGTAGGCGCCTCGTGGGTGACGCAAGGGCCCGAGGTCGGCCAGGTGGCACTGCGTTTCGGCGCCGACGACTTTGGGAGCGTCATGTTCGAAGAGAACGTGGTGTCAAGCGCCGGCACGACCTTCTGCATGAACGCCGAAGCCATGGAGCGACGCATTCGGGCGGCAGGCTTCAAGGCCGCTCGCCGCAACGTGCGTTACGATTGGCTCACGCAGCCTTCGTGAGCAGAGCCCATGCGCGTGCTGCACGCTAGCGGGGTCATCCCCGGTGATTCGAATCCCATCGTCGATGCGGCGGTCGTCGTCGATGCGCGCGGTCAAGTGCTCGATATCGGTCGCGCGGTCGACGTCCTTCCGCGGCACGCGGGGCTTGCGGTCGAGCGCGTTTTCGGGGTGCTCGCGCCCGGCCTGGTGAACGCGCACACGCATCTCGAATTGAGCGCGCTGCGAGGTCAGGTCCCTGGTGGCGGCGGATTCGTCCCATGGGTGGAGCATCTCATCGGAGCGCGCCTGGAGCTTCGACCGGACGAGGACACCAGCTCGATCGAACGGGCGGTTTCCGAGCTCGACTCCTTGGGCACGGTGGCAGTGGGCGAGGTGACAAACTCTCTGTCGGCAGTGGCCATGCTGGCGAAATACGGTTTCGCAGGCAGCATCTTCCATGAGGTGTTCGGCGTCGAGCAGAAGGCGCTAGAGAAGCGTGTGGCGGATCTCCCGCGCATGGTTGGACTTCGGAATTGGTATACGCGCCCACCCCGCACACCTTGTACACGACCCATACGACCGTCGCGCGCAGGATGCTCGAGGAAGCGCGCGGCCGGGGGGTACGAGCGAGCATTCATCTTGCGGAGCACGCCGCGGAACGTCGCTTTCTCGAGCGCGGGGATGGTCCCATCGCCGAGTGGTACGAGTCTCGTTTGAAGCTGCCGCGCGAATCGTTTCATTGTCCGCATAAATCTCCCGTCGACTTCGCCGACGAGATTGGCGCCCTCGCCCCCCAAGTGCTTTGCGTGCATTTGACCGACGCGCAACCGCAGGAGCTCGAACTCGTGGCGCGCCGGAGCGCGTCGGTCGTTCTCTGCCCGCGATCGAATCTCTACATCGAGACCCGGCTGCCCCCTCTCCTTTCGTTGCGGAACGCAGGTATCGTCGCCGCGCTCGGCACCGACTCGCTTGCGTCGAGCTCCTCGCTCGATGTGCTGGCCGAGGCGCGGGCCCTGGCCGATCGATTCCCGACGGTGCCCGCCAGCGAGCTTGTTCGCATGGCCACGTGGGAGGGTGCACGAGCCCTCGGTCGCGGCGATCTCGGTCGCGTTGCTCGCGGTGCAAGTCCCGGCTTGTTCGCGGTGGACGGGGATCCGGGCTCCGACCCCTGCGCGTTCTTGCTGGCCAACGTGCGGGCGCCGCGACGTTGGATCGTTCGACGACCGAGGCTCCCCTCATGACCGTCCTCGCCAAGATTCGCACGTACGGCTCGCTCGTCGCGATCTCGCACACCGTCTTCGCCTTGCCGTTTGCGGCATCGGCCGTCGTTCTGTCTCTAGGTAGAGAACACGAGCCTTTGAGCGCATCGCGCGTGCTCGCGATGCTTGCGTGCATGGTCTGCGCGCGCACCAGTGCCATGGCCTTCAATCGCTGGGCGGATAGGGACATTGACGCAAGAAACCCACGCACGCGCGGCCGTCATCTCCCGGCAGGCATCGTTCGCGCGAACGAAGCGCTTGCCCTCGCCATCGGCTCAGGCGCCGCTTTTCTGGTGTCCGCAGCGACGTTGGGGTTCTGGGCCGCCGTACTTGCGCCGGGTGTACTCGCGGTGCTCCTCGGATACTCCTACGCCAAGCGCTTTACGTGGGCGGCGCACGCTTGGCTTGGCTTCGCGCTCGCTCTCGCTCCGGGGGGCGCGTGGATCGCGATGGGAGCGCGGCCGAACGCCGGGATCGGCATGCTGATGGTTGCGGTGATGACGTGGCTGCTTGGGTTCGACGTTCTCTACTCGTTGCAGGACGAGAAGTTCGATCGCGAAGCAAACCTCGCCTCGATTCCGGCGCGATTCGGCATCACTCGTGCCCTCGCAGTCAGCGCCGGGGCGCACATGCTTACCGTTGCAGCGCTCGCGGGGTGCGGAATCCTCTTGCACCGAGGCGCCGCGTACTACGTCGGTGTGGTCACGGCTGGAGGGCTCCTTGCCTACGAACATTCGCTCGTGAGACGGCGCGGGCTCGCGGTGATCGACAAGGCATTCTTCGACGTCAACGCCTGGATGAGCATCGCCTTCTTCGTGCTCGTCGCGCTGGACGAACTGCTCCGCTAGAGCGGCTGGACCGCCAGCGCCTGACGTGCGTTCAACCTGGAAGCCCCCGGCGCACCTCCGCCGAAGCCTCGATAGAGTGGCAGCCGATGACGCTCTTGCCCTACGGATTCTCCAGTGTAATGTGAGCTCTTGGGCCCGCTCACCATAGGCGCGATTAAATTGGCTTTCAGGGAGATTCCATTGCGACATGCACCGCGATCGGGCGCTGTCAGCAGCCTTGTGCTGGCATGCTTCCTCTCCGCGTGTTCCGGTAACTCCGTTAGCTCCGGTGGTTCTGGTAGCTCCAGCGGCTCTGGTAGCTCTGGCTCTGGCAGCTCCAGCGGCTCAGGTGGCTCGAGTGGCTCTGGTACCTCCGGTGGTTCCGGTAGCGCCGGTGGCTCTGGTAGCTCCGGCGGTCCTCGTGATTCCGGTGCCTCGATGCCCCTGCCTGAGCTCTGGTACGGCGGCGTTGCTCTCTGCGGACTGGGCCACGAGCAGCTCCAGGCAGGCGCGAACGCCACTCCCGACATGGTCGTGACGACTCCCATGTTGAAGACCATCTCCGACGTGGCGTTGGACGCGAACGGAAACGCGTGGGTCGTTGGATCCGGAAGCGACTATGTGTTCCGATTCGCGGCCGCGGCGGTCAGGCCCCCGGCCGTGATGCCGATGAAGTCCACTCCTGTCGAACCCGACCTGGTGATCCGAAGCCCCGCTCTCAAGAGCCCCGGGAACCTCGCGTTCGACGCCAGCGGCTCCCTGTGGGTGGCCAATCGACCGCCGGCTGGAGCCACGATGCCCGATGGGGGTGCGATGCCCGACGCGGCCACGATGACGCCGGACGGGGGCGCGATGCCCAGCGACGGATCCATTGTCCGGTTCGACATCCCGAGCGGCGCCTCTGGGATGCAGGATCTTTCGCCCATCGCCCGGATCACGAGTGCGACCGCCGGCGACCTGTCCAACATCGGCAACATCGCCTTCGACCGCGCTCAGAACCTCTGGCTGACTTCCTTTGTCGGCTTGTTGCGATTCGACGATCCCCGCAGCAAGTCGGGCGACGTCGTCTTGGCGCCCGGGGCGGTCATCGACAAGACTGGGTACGCCAACAACATCTACTTCTATTCGGTTGCGTTCGACGCCAAAGGCGCCTTATGGGCCACCTCCGCCGACGGGCTTCATTACTTGACGTCGGTGACCGAGTTCAAGAATCCCGGGCTGCTCGGGGGGCGGTCGAGTCCTGTCGCCGCGGCGACGATCATGGGAGTCGCGGATCGGCTTCCCGCAGGAGGCCTCGCCTTCGACACTGCCGGCAACCTCTGGCAAGCTAACAACGACTCGATCTTGATGTATTCGGGTCCCGGTGACCTGAGCGGCTCCGTAAATCCAACGCCCGCCATTACCATCAAGGTCATGGGCGTCGCTACGCCAACTACGAATTCGCACTTGGCGTTCTTTCCATTGCCTCCCAGTTCCGGGACTACCGACGCGGGGGCGGACGACGCGGCGGCGGACGACGTGACGGGCGACGGGTGCGTCCCGACGCCCATCCGTCCGGTCTGCGGAGCTACCGACGCGGAGGCGGACGACGCGGCGGCGGACGACGCGAATGGTGGGGGATGATCGCATGACGAGCCTTTCACGTGCCACAACGCCGGAGAAGCGTCCCGGCGTGCTCGCCCAGCAAGTCAAGCCCGACGAACCGTCGCTTGTGCTCCTCAACCCAAAGAGCGGCGAGTATTACACGCTGGAGGCCGTCGGCACGCGGGTCTGGCAGCTTTGCGACGGCAAACGCCCGATCGCCGAGATTGCCGCGATCATCGCTCAGGAATACGACCAGTCTCCCGAGATTATCGAGAGCGATGTCATGGAACTCGTGAAGGAGCTGATGGATGAGGAGTTGGTGGTCCCCGCTGGCTAGGCGGTGGGCGGTCGTCCAGAACGTCCATCGCCGGGGCGACACGGTCCTCTTCCTACAGAGCTTCGGCGTCGCGCTCGCGACGCCGCTCTTGCTGCGCCTTCCGCTCCCCCGCCTCGAGGCGCTCCTCGAATGGACCGCCGCCCGCAGGTCTCGTCGCGCCCCAGGCGACCCGGACGCAGTCGCCGCCACGGTGCTTGACATGCTGCAAGCCGGACGGCCGCTCGTCCGCCGCGGCTGTCTGACGAGAGGACTCACCCTTTACTACTTCCTCCGGCGGGCCGGCGCCGACGTGGTACTCACCTTCGGGATGGGCCAGGTCTCCGGAGGCGATGGGTACGACGGCCACTGCTGGCTGGTTCTCGACGGAAAGCCGTATCTCGAATCTCGCGACCCGCACGGCAACTACGTCACGATGTACTCCTTTCGCCGAGGTGACGCGGCGCAACCCATGCCAGTGTCCGGCGAGTGACCACCATGGACGTGGCCGGGCGCCTGCGGGTCTACGACTTTCACCAGTTGCGGCTTGGCTGCTGCGCCGATGAGGCGGTGCCCACCGCGCTCGACGCGAGACTCGGCCGGTTCGCGCAGACTGGCTCCGGGCCTTGTGACGTCCGCTTTGACTACCGCCGCGTCGCAGTGGGAGAGCCCCACGTAGCCGCCGCGCCCTCCGAGGATGCGCGTCCAGTCTACGAGTCGGCGATGGGCGAGGTCCTCTACAGCGACCGCTCCGACCGCATGTTCATCAGCTCCACGTGGCCGATTCGCGCGGCCTGCGATCCCCGCTCGGGCGAGACCACCATCTCCGTCGCCGGCGACGTCGAAGAGCATCTGTGGGCCTTGTCGCATCCCCTGATGACGATTCCACTGATCGAGACACTGAAGCGTCGAGGGCGCTTCAGCGTCCACGCTGCGGGCCTGGCCCTCGGAGGCAAGGGGCTGCTCATTCCGGGATCGAGCGGATCGGGCAAGAGCACTCTGGCCCTCGCGCTTGCCCGCGCCGGTTTCGGTTACCTGGGCGACGATATGCTCTTTCTCGTCCGAGAGGGAGAGGGTCTACGCGCTCTTGCGTTTCCCGAAGCGTTCGACCTGACCGACGATACGGTGCGTCTCTTTCCGGATCTCGTCGATTTGCTGGACGTCGAAAAGGAGCCTGGGTGGCCGAAGCGCCAGCTGCGCGCCGAAGAACGCTTCGGCACTGAGATCGTGTGGCAATGCCGGCCTGTGGCCCTCGTGTTTCCGCGAGTCGCCGGCTCCGGCCGCAGTACTCTTACCCCGATGGACCGGGGTGAGGCGCTCATGGAGATACTTCCCAACATCCTGCTCACTGAGCCCGCCTCTTCGCAGCAGCACCTCGACGCTCTGGCACAACTGGTTGCGAGCTGTGGATGCTACCGCCTCGAGACCGGCACCGATTTCAGCGAGCTAGCAACACGTCTCCGCGGACTCTTGGAGGCCAAGCCAGCACACCGGCGCCGGCGGGCGGCGCGAGCCCCTGCCGGTCCTCGACTCGCCGGAGCTGTGGCCTTCCGTCATCGACCTGGCCATCGCACACCGCGTGGCGCCCCTGCTTTGGGAGGCGCTTTCACAAGCTCCTGACACGGTCGCACCGGCAGCGATCCGAGACGCGCTCCAAGCCCAGCTCTTGCGCAGCAGCGCGACGCGCCTGCTATGCGAAAGCGTCCTCGCGGATGTGGTCCGGATACTGCGCGGCCGCGGTGTCGAAGTCATCGTCCTCAAAGGACCGACGGTGGCGCACTCGGTCTACCCGCGACCCGAGCTCCGCATTTACCATGACCTCGACGTCCTCTGCCGCGCCTCCGACTACCCGGCCCTTCTCCAAGCCCTCTTCGACAACCGGTACACGAGTGCAGGCACCCATGAAAATGAAGCGGGGGGCACCCACGAGAAATTGTTGCCGAAGCCCTCGCCGTCCGAGAGCCATCAGGTGCGCGCCTTTGACGATCCGTCGGGGGATGTGAGGATCGAAGTCCACTTCGATGCGCTTCAGTTGGGACTCCGCGACCGGAACGAAGAGCAATTCTGGCGCCAATCAAGGACCCGCGACGTTGGCGGTGTCGAGATTCGGGTCCTGGCGCCCGAGCATCAGTTCTTGCACTTGGCCGTGCACGCGCACCGGCATGGCTATAGCCGATTGAGCTGGCTCATCGAGCTCGATCTCCTCGTAGGGCGGGGCAGCGACTCGATGGACTGGGGGTTTCTCACGCAGGTGGCGCGCGAAGAGGGCGTCGGGACAGCGCTGCGGCACGCATTGTCGACCGCGCACGCCGTCCTCGGTACGCCCTTGCCGGTGCTGCCGCCACCGACGCTCGAGGAGCGCTGCCTCGGCGTTTGCTACCGCGCCCTGTGGCCGTTCGCCAAGACACGCAGTCTGAGCCAGCGCGAGTACAAACGACTTCTCCATTTCCTTCCGGATAGCCCCGATGCGCGTCACTTCCTTTACGGGCTTGCCTTGGTGGGCCGGCGTCGTGAAAAGCTGCAAGCACTGCTTCGCAGGCGCTGGCCGCTAGTAGAGCGGCCAGCGGTTCGGGGGTAGCGCGCTTGGCGCCCGGCCCGTTCCGTAACCAAAAAGGACGCGGGGCATTCGCGGCGCCGTGCGCCGGGAACGCCCCGCGGTTTGCTACTTATCGCGCGAGCCGAATCAGAAGCTGAAGTGCGTTCGATTCCGGAGACGGCCAAGTCGTTTGAGCTGCGGCTTACTATACGCTTTCTTGTTCATTTGATTTTCCCTTAGCAAATATTTTGATCGCTTTTACGCGGTTACTCTTGCGCGGCCGCTGCCGCACGGCGGCGGCGGAACAGAGCCAGACCCACGAGCGCTCCGAGCAGGCCGGAGAGGCCCGCCGTTCCGCCGGTCGGTCCGACGTTGCAACCTCCCGCCCCATGAGTGGGCGGATCCACGGTGACGGGCTGGGGTTCGCCGGGGACCAACGGATCACAGTCGGTAACCTTCCCGTCGACGCCCGTAATGTGCAGTGCGACGTGAGAACCCAGGCTCTGATCGACCTTGGTCGCCATCACGACCAAGGAGCCCTTCTCGCCTAGGGCGAAGGGGGGCACCGAGACGGTTGCATTGGTAGCTGACGTCACCGTGATGCTCTCCAGCCCGGCGGTCGCATCTTCCACCTTGATCGTGAGCTGCTTGGGCGGTCCGGGGATCACGTCGAGAAGCGCGCAGCTCGGCGGCTTCGGTGGGGCAGAGACGGTGATCTCGCCGTTGATGGCGAGGCCGAACACTGTGTAGGTGCCCGTCCCGGCGTTGAAGTGCGAGACGATGGCCCCGGTGGCGATGTCGAACCGGTAGACGTTCGAACTACCGAAGTTCGCGCTCCAGAAGGTCGTCCCGTCGGGGTCGAGGTTGAGCGCGAACCAGGTACCCTCGCCGGCGGCACTGTAGCTCTGCACAAGGGTCCCGGCTGCATCGAAGCGATCGATCTGGGACGAATCCGCCACCAGAACGCCGCCGGTCGGCAGAATTCGCATGGCGTAATCGCCCCCGGCGTTGGTGAAGTTCGGCAGGGGGGTGTGGGTGCACACGTTGTAGCGTTGGACGGCGCCCCCCTCGTGGTCGTACAGCATCGTGCATTGATCGGCGGACAGATCCATCCAGTCCGTCCGCCCGAGGGGGAACGCTTCGAGAAAGGTCCCGTCAGCCGCAAACTTGCGAATGCCCCCGCCACCCACGCTCGTGACGTAAGCGTTCCCCGCGCCATCGAACAGGATCGCTTCCGGAACGTTGTTGCCGCTTCCGAAGAAGCCGAGCAGCGCGCCGGTTGGATCGAACTTCGACACTTGGTTCGCGCTGAAATCGGTGACGTACAGGTTGCCTGCTGAATCGA
>WNFJ01171860.1_pt2 | contig 20450 bp, 13 predicted proteins | sample 5400461 | NCBI WGS metagenome assembly WNFJ01 (sample SAMN13153349, study PRJNA577476) | soil metagenome | isolation source: 115 cm saprolite on Douglas fir-dominated hillslope | place: USA:California | collected 2013-09-17
CCTGGCGGGCCGCCACTGACCGCGAGCGTGTGCTCACCGCAAACTCACCTTATTTTGGAATGCTCACATGCTTCGCCCAGGTGACCGGGATCATGAACGACCCGGCCACGCGCGTGTCCGGCGCGCCGCGCAGCCCAATATGCCGGACCCCGGGCCGCCACACTGGTCCCACCAATCCCAAATATCCTGCCATCCGTGCTTGCCCGGCGGGGCCGCTCCCCGCCGGGCCGGGGGAGTTATCACAAAACCCACAGCTGACCCGAAACTGAGCCTGTTTCGTCCCCTTGGGAGCGCCGCGAAGCGGCGTATGTTTTCTAGAACCAAATCGAGCGCGTTATTGCGAGACGCGCCCATGCTTCGCTGAAAAGACCGGGATCATGAGAACCTGCGCGTGTTGATCATACCGCCGCACGCGCCACGTGGCGGCTGTCGAGATCGTCTCGCCCAGACCGTCCCACCAGATGGGTTACGGCGCGCGCGTACGCTTGGAGCCACAACTGGCGTGGCACCTGGATTTGCCCGATCCGGTCACCAGCCAGTAAGCCGTTGGCGACGGGGCGGTTGACGGGCGCCTGCCCCACCCCCGATGACTGGAGGTCCGGGTGACGGCCGAGGCTACGGGACGCGACAACGCGCGGGGCCAGGCGGCTCAGGCTCACGTCGCCCCGGCTGAGGGCATCCCGGCTGAGAGCGCCCCGGGCGAGACTGGCCCGGGCGGGGGCGTCCCGGCTGAGGTTGGCCCGGCTGAGGTTGGCCCGGCTGAGGTTGGCCGGGCCGGGGATTTCGCGGCGCGGGGCACCGGCCGCCGCCCCGCCGCGATAGCGGCTCCCTGGCGGGCGATGTACGCCTATGTGCGGCCGCACCGGGTCGCACTCCTCGTCGGCGGGGCATTGAGCCTGCTCACCGGGGCTACCGGCCTGGCGCTTCCGCTGGCCGTCAAGGCGCTGATCGGTGATCTCGGCCACCATCGCGCCGTGACCGGTGTTCTGTTGATCATGACGGCTCTGGTGGTGACCAACGCCGCGCTCGGCGCGCTCGGTGGCTACGTGCTGCGGCGGACCGCCGAGTCGGTCGTGCTCGCCGCCAGGCGGCGGCTTGTGGATCGCATCCTCGGGCTCACGATCGGCGCGCTCGATCGCGCCGAGCCCGGTGACCTGATGTCTCGTGTCACCTCTGACACGACGTTGCTGCGCGATGTCACCACCGGTTCGCTGGTCGGGTTGGTCACCGGCAGCCTCACCATGATCGCGACCCTCGTGCTGATGGGGGTGATGGACGTCGTGCTGCTCGCCGTCACCCTGGGCGTGTTCAGCTTCGCGTCACTCGTCGTCGGCGTCGTGGTGCCCCGGATCGGCCGAGCCGCACGCCGGGCACAGGATTCGGTCGGGGTGATGGGCGCGGCGCTCGAGCGAATGCTCGGGGCATTCCGCACCATCAAGGCGTCCGGCGCCGAGAGCCGAGAGGGTGAGCGCATCCACGACGCTGCCAGGCAGGCGTGGCGGGCGGACGTGCGTGCGGCCAAGTGGCAGGCAGTCGCCGGAAATGTCGCGGGTCTGTCGATCCAGTCCGCGTTCCTTGCCGTGCTCGCCGTGGGCGGGATCCGGGTCGCCTCAGGCGCGATCAGCGTGGGCACCCTGGTGGCGTTCCTGCTGTACGTGTTCTACCTGATGCCGCCGGTCCAGCAGGTGGTGAGCGCGGCAACCGAGTACCAGGTGGGCGCGGCGGCGGTGGCCAGGATCACCGAGGCGGAACGGCTGCCCGTGGAGCCCACCACCGCACCCGCCGCGCCGCCAGGTCCCGGCCGGACGGCCGCCGCCGTCACGTTCGAGCAGGTGCGTTTCCGCTACCGGCCGGAACTGCCCGAGGTCCACCACGGCGTCAGCTTCTCGATCCCGCCGTTCGGAATGACCGCTTTCGTCGGCCCGTCGGGTGCGGGCAAGACGACCGTGTTCTCGCTCATCGAGCGGTTCTACGAGCCCGATACCGGGCGGATCATGCTCGACGGCACGGACGTGCGGGACTGGCCCATTTCCGGCTTGCGCGCCGCCATCGGATACGTCGAACAGGACGCACCGGTGCTGGCCGGCAGCCTGCGGGACAATCTGGTGCTCGGCGCGCCCGGGGCGACCGAGGAGGAGCTTCACGACGTGCTGCGGACCACCCGGCTCGGCAACCTGGTGGCACGCCTGCCCCAGGGACTCGAGACCCCGGTCGGGCACCGCGGTACCAGGCTGTCCGGTGGCGAGCGGCAGCGGGTGGCCATCGCGCGGGCGCTGCTGCGCCGGCCCCGGCTGCTGCTGCTCGATGAAGCCACTTCGCAACTCGACGCGCTCAATGAGGCGGCGCTGCGCGAGACGGTCGCGGAAACGGCTCGCGTCACCACGGTGTTGGTGGTCGCGCACCGGCTGTCCACCGTGACCATGGCCGACCGCATCATCGTCATGGACGCGGGCCGTGTGCAGGCGGCGGGCACACACGCCGAGCTCGTCGCCAGCGACCCCCTCTACGCCGAGCTTGCCGCGACGCAGTTCCTTGCTACGGCAGAGTCGTAGCGCCCTGGCCAGTGGGCGCCATCCCGCCGCCGCTACGCCGGGCTACCCCGTATGCCCGGGCCGCCCCCGTATGCCGGGCCACCCTTTATGCCGGGCCACCCCGTATGCCCGGACCACCCGTATGCCGGGCCACCCCGTATGCCGGGACGCTCACGCGTGGCCGCCGGTTAGCCTCGATTCCCGGTCAAGTCATTTCGTTGAGGTTGGTTGGAGCGCTGGTGGTGCTGACCAGGGCGAACGTCATCAGATCTCCATCATGACCACAGCCGACCGTAACGCCCGCAGCAGGTGGGCTGCTGGAGTATGGCCAAGAAGCCCCAGGTCGCGGTCGTGACCTGGGCGATGGCCTGAGTTCCACTTCAGTGATCTTTATAGGTGCGTTCAGCCAGACTCGTTGAAGGCGGAGCATCTGCCCTGGTCAGCGATACCGAAGGTGCCGGAGGTGAGGTCTGATCCGCTCGCCGGGAATCGAGGTTAGCGCCTAGCGGCGGCCGTGACGCCGCGGGCCGTAACTCAACCATCCGAACACGAGCAGGCCGATCAACAGCCAGGGGATGTACCACCGCGTCAGGGCGTGACCGACGACAGCAGTGATCACGACGACGAGGACGAGGGATCCCAGTCGGCGGCGGCGCGGGTGCCTGTCATGCTGGCGCGCCGCCGCTTGTGGTGCCTGGGGTACCTCTGGTGCCTGCGCGCCAGGCAGGTCGGTGAACAACCCGGTGAGGTCGGCCTGGGTCTTCGCGTTCATCGCCCGATCGAGGCGCTCGTCGAACGCGGCTTGATCGAGCCGCCCGTCGCCGTAGTGCTTGGCCAGGCGGTCGGCGGCCTCGGCGCGTTCGGCGTCGGAGACCCGCAGGTTGGGATGGACGTAGCTGGCGCGGCGGCGGGATGCGGATCCTGGCGTCGACGGCGGAGTGCCGGGCGCTGACATCTCGGTGCGACCTCCTCGGTCAGTGCACGGTCAAGTGCACGGCAGTGCACGTCAGTGCGACTTGGCCTGCAGGGACTGGACGAATCCGCTCGCGATGGACTGCTCGGACCCCTCCTCCGGGATCAGCAGCCAGCCGGCGAGGTAGACAGGCACCCCGACGCCACCCACGACGGCGAGCACGGCAAGGACGATCCTGACGACCGTTACGTCGACGCCGAGGTAGTGAGCGATGCCGGCGGCAACGCCCGCGAGCATCCGGCCGTGGACGGGGCGGTTCAGTGGCTGTGGCTGGGTCTGGATGCTGGTTTCTGGACTCATTTCGGTTGTGTTCATGGCTTCAGCCTGGCGTCGCGAGCTTGGCCGGCCAATCGGGATGACCCCCGGCCCGACCCTGATTCCCCGCGGTCAGGATGCGGTCAGGATCAGGGTTCGCCCGGATCGCGTGGCGAGCATTGTCGCGCGATGATGGACACGTGCAGCAAGGAACCGGTCCCGCGCCTCGGCGCACCGAGCCGCGCGAGGGAGATCCCTGGCGTCCTTGGCAGGCACCCCGGCAAGACAGCAGCGAGGTGCCTGCGGCGCAGCGCCGGCCAGGCAGCCGGCACTACCGGCGCTTCGGCCGCTGGAGGACGGGGCCAAGAACCAGCGGGCCGCTCCGGCGCGGCCGGGAGGACCGCCTGGCCGGCGGGGTGGCGTCCGGGCTTTCCGCGCGGACGGGCTTCGGCGTCACCGCCGTGCGGACCGCGTTCGTGGTGGCCGCGCTTGCGAGCGGGTTCGGCGTTGCCGCCTACGTCCTGGCCTGGCTGCTCGTGCCCCGGGCCGGCGACGACAGCAATATCGCGAGCAAGGCGCTGACCGACCGGCGGGGCATCGCGCTGGCCGCCGCGCTCGGGTCGCTGCTCGTCGTGGTGCTCCTCATCGCGTCGGCGCTCGGCGCAGGCTGGCTCGGCTCGGTCGCCTGGCCGCTGATCATCAGCGTGGCCGGCCTGGTGCTGATCTGGAGAAACGCCCCAGCGGACGAGCAGGCGACGGTACGGAGCCTCGCCGAGCCGCTGATGGGATGGGGCGAAGGCGGCGGGCGGTCAAGGACCGCGCTGCGGGTCCTGATCGCGAGCCTGCTGTTGGCCGGCGGCCTGCTCACCCTGCTGTCCGGGCACGCGAGCCAGGCCCTGCTTCTGCCGCTCGGTGGCGTGGCGCTCGTGGTGGCCGCGATCGTGGTGGTGCTTGGCCCGTGGTGGCTGCGCATCGCCCGCGACCTCGTCGTCGAGCGTCAGGCCCGGGCCCGCGCCGAGGAGCGGGCCGACATCGCCGCGCGGGTGCACGACTCGGTCCTGCAGACGCTCGCCCTGATCCAGCGCCGGGCGAGCGATCCCCGTCAGGTGATCCAGCTGGCCCGCGCCCAGGAGCGCGAACTGCGCTCGTGGCTGTTCGACGGCCGGGCGCCCGGGTCGGTGGACGGCGAGGGCATGACCGTGGCGGCCGGGGTGCGGCTGATCCAGCGCGAGGTGGAAGCGCAGCACGGGGTCGCTGTCGAGGTCGTCACCGTCGGAGACTGCGAGCTTGACGAGGATCTGAGCGCCCTGCTCGCCGCCGGGCGCGAGGCGACGGTCAACGCGGTGAAGTGGTCGGGCGCCGACGTCGTCGCCCTCTTCGCCGAGGTCGAGCCGGCGACGGTGTCGCTGTTCGTGCGCGATCGCGGGCGGGGCTTCGACCCGGCGGCGGTGCCGGGCGACCGGAAGGGGCTGGCCGAGTCCGTGCACGCCAGGATGGCCCGCCGCGGCGGTTCCGCGACGGTCCGCAGTGTTCTTGGCGAGGGTACCGAGGTGTCCTTGACGATACCCCGCGCCGCCGGTGAACGCCAGCCGAGCCGCGCGTGAGCACGCCCGCCGCGCGCACCACGGACGGCCGCGGGCCGAGGGTCGTCATTGTTGACGACCATGGCCTGTTCCGTTCCGGTGTCCGCTCAGAAATCGGCGGCCACGTCGAGGTGGTGGGCGAGGCGGACGACGTCGGGCCCGCGATCGCCCTGATCGCCGAGTGCGTCCCTGACGTCGTTCTCCTCGACGTGCACCTGCCCGGCGGGGGCGGCCAGGCCGTGGTGACGGCGACCAGGGCGGCACATCCGCAGGTGCGCTTTCTCGCCCTGTCCGCGTCGGATTCCCCCGAGGACGTGATCGCCGTCATCCGGGCCGGCGCGCGCGGGTACGTGACGAAGACGATCTCCGGTGCCGCGCTGGTCGACGCGGTGCGCCGGGTGGCGGAGGGTGAGGCGGTCCTCTCGCCCCGGCTGGCCGGCTTCGTCCTCGACTCGTTCGCCACGCAGGGGGTGGCGGATGAGGCGCGGCCATCCTTCGACCCCGAACTCGACCAGCTGACACCGCGTGAGCGGGAAGTCCTGCGCCTGATCGCCCGGGCCTACACCTACAAGGAGATCGCGAGGGAGCTCTACATCTCGGTCAAGACGGTCGAGACGCACGTCTCATCGGTGCTGCGGAAACTACAGCTCTCGACCCGCCACCAGCTCACCCGCTGGGCCACGGAACGCCGGCTGACCTAGGCCCGGTGCGCAGCCGAAGCGGAGGACAGCCGATGGTGGTGGTTTACCCGCAGATCGAGCCGTACGACCACGGCATGCTCGACGTGGGCGACGGCAACCGCGTTTACTGGGAGACCCTGCGGCAACCCCGACGGGAAACCGGCCGTCGTGCTGTACGGTGGCCCTGGGTCGGGGTGCACCGCGGGGTGGCGGCGGTACTTCGACCCCGGCGCCTACCGGGTCGTGCTGTTCGACCAGCGTGGCTGCGGCCGCAGTACCCCCCACGCGAGCGAAGCGTCCGTCGGCCTCGCCGCCAACACGACCTGGCACCTCGTCGCCGACATCGAGCGCCTGCGCCGCATGCTCGGCATCGAGCGGTGGCTGGTGTTCGGCGGCTCGTGGGGATCGACGCTCGGGTTGGCCTACGCACAGCACAATCCGGCGCACGTATCGCAGGTCGTGCTCTTCAGCGTCGTGACCACCACCCACCGCGAGGTGCGGTGGGTGACCCGCGACGTGCGGCGGTTCGTTCCCGCGCAATGGGCGCATTTCCGCGACGGCGTGCCGGCCGCCGAACGTGACGGCAGTCTCGTGGCCGCGTACAGCAAGCTGTTGCACGATCCCGATCCCGCCGTGTGCGCCGCGGCCGCGAGGAACTGGTGCGACTGGGAGGACGCCCACGTCGCCGTGGGCCTGGGCCACCGGCCGGATCCGAGGTATACGGACCCGGCGTTCCGCATGTGCTTCGCGCGCTTGGTCACGCACTACTGGCGGCATGCCGCGTGGATCGAGGACGGGGCGCTGCAGCGGCGCGCGGCGAAACTGGCGGGCGTCCCCGGCGTCCTGATCCACGGCCGGCTCGACGTGAGCAGTCCCCCCGACATCGCGTGGGAACTCGCCCACGTGTGGCCAGACGCCGAACTCATGCTTGTCGACGAGGCGGGACACGGGCCGGGCGAACCCGGCATCGCCGAGGCGCTCGTCACGGCCACCGATCGCTTCGCTGACCGCCCGTGACACCAAGCGTGGCCACCGCTGGGCCGCCGAGATCGTGGCCACCCGGTCGGCCGCGTTCATCCCGCTGCACGAGGTGCCCGACGGCAAGCTGCCCGAGGACCCGGCGCAGCGCGCGGAGTGGCTGAACGCGGGGGCGTCCAAGGTCGTCGACGCCGTGCGGACGGCGGGAGCCGATCCGGTCTGGACCTTGATCGGCATGCGGCCGGCGGTTCGCCTCCACGGCGCCATCGGACGGCCGGGACAACGGACGCCCGAACCATGTACCGGCAGGGCGAGCCAAACGCGAGCCATACGGGCCAGCGGTACAAGGCTTCGGACCAGTCGGACCGGCCCACCAATGGACGGCCCGTTGGCGGGCCGCCCGGCGGTGAAGATGACCTGAGCGCCGCGGCAGTGGCCGCCTACCGCGCCAGCATCGAGCGCGGCGCGCCGCTGTCGGAACGCGAGCTGGCCACCGTGTTTGGCAAGACCTCCCGCCGCTGGGCACGCAGTCGCATGGCCAAAGCTCGGGGGCCATGGCACCAGGAGCCGTACGCTATCGGCCCGCGACGAGGTGATCGTCTTATCCAAGGATGGCGTTGATGCCGATGACTTCGACGTCCATCCCTCGGCGTTCCAGGGTCCTTGCCGTGTGGGCGAGGGTCACCCGGGAGAAGGGGAACAGGGTTTCCGGTGTGAGCTGCTCCCCGTCTTTCAGCAGGATCGCGAATACGATCTTCTTCGGGGTGAAGTCCTCGGCTACGGTGCGGTCTTTCCCGCGCTCACGGACTTCAGCGGCGAAGCGTGCCCGTACGTCGGGTGAATGGAGCAGCGCCTCGGCCGCGACGAGGCCCTGGCTGAACAAGTGGCTGAGCGGTGCGGATCCGTGCGCGCGCTTCACGTGCACGAGTTCGTCGCCAGGTGCCAAGAGATCACAGATCTCGACACCGCTGCGCCGGTGCTGCCCGCCCCGAATACCACGCCGGTCAAGGCAGACGTAACCCTCACGGCTGAGCGGTACCCAGTCGTTATACTCCCGTTCTGCCCAGGTGGTGTCCCAGGGTGGCAGGTCCAGGGACGGCGGGGCCTCCAGCAGCCGTCCTACGTGCGCGTTGTGGGTCTGCAGGTAGTTCGCGTCGATCTCGTACCACTGGCCGTCGAGCAGGAAGAAGCGGTGCGCCCCGAGGGAGACTTCGGCCTCTAGCCACTTGACCGCAGAGCCGCCCGCCAGCAACTCGGTGCCCTCGTCGTCCGCGAACATCCGCACGTACCCGTCCCGCAGGGCGGTCACCTCACAACCGGGCTCCTGCAGACGGGTCCGGCGCAAGAAATCGTCCACCTCCAATTCCCCGACAAGACGGGTCGGGGCACCGCCGATCTTGATGCGGAAGCTGCGCGCGTACGCATAATCGCTGACAAGTGGGGTCGGCACGACCGGTACCACCGCGGCTGCCCCGCCGTCTCCGCGCAGGAGCTTGCCGAACTTCGTCTCAATGTCGGCGTGGACGAGCGGGTCCCGGACCGGATTGATGTAGTCGACGAATTCCAGCGCCGGGTGCGGTTTCTCCTCGGCGCATACCCGGGCGATCTCGCGGATGTCGGAAACCAGGTCTGCCGGGGAGACGCCGAAGCGCATCTTGAGCCCGTCGGAACCCTCCACGCGGACCGGCCGCATGTCGGTGCCGGAGAATGTGATCTCCAGTTCGCGGGACCGGCCGCCGAGCCGACCTATGATCTCCGCGTGCTCCTCCAGGCCCAGCGACCAGATAGGCAGGCCGGCCGGTACCAGCGTTACGTCGGTGCGGCCGCGCGCACCAGGGAAACGCCGTGCGAGATCCTGTACCTGCTCGGGATTGAGCCGCCGCACCGTGAAGCGCAAGCCGAACCGGGGCTCCTTCAACTCGTCCGGGATCAACCGATGCCCGTCGCCGTAGCCAAGGGCATAGGTCACTCCGTCAACCGCCAACATCAGCAGCCCGGCCGAGCGCAGATCGCCGTAGGAAACATGGAGACCAGTGGTGACCGAGGCGTGCCCGCACCACGTCGCGACTGGCCGCCTGGACTGGCCGGCAATCCACAATGCGGGCGCGTCGGCGACCTCAATCACTCGAACGTCCGCGCTAATCTCATCGAGGTGTGCACCGTCCAGGGCATCGAACATTGCGTCCACGGTTGGCGGCACGCCGGGCAGTCGGTAGAGCGTCTGGACGCGGGTCTGTGGTCGGGCCATTGCGCATTCCCCCTTTTGTGTGGTGGCTCGACCGTAGATGCACATGGTGGCAGTATCAGGAGTTGGTTACTGGTAACCGGGGTTATCAGTTCTCCGTGACGGACTGGTATGCCACTCGGCTAGTGTTCATCCTGCACACACTTCGGTCAACCCGGCCATCAGGCAACGAGGAGGGCACCTTGCCGACGCCAGCTCTTTCCGGTTGGCCCAAGGGTGGTGCTATGCCAATGTCCATGCGTGAGATAGCTGAGCTGGCCGGGGTGAAACGTCCCGTCGTCACGACGTGGCGGCGGCGGCACCCCGACTTTCCCGATCCATCCGGCGGCGATGAACTGGGACTTCTGTTCGATCCGAGCCAGGTAGCGGACTGGCTGGTCAGGACCGGCCGGATCACACAGGAGCGAGCCGGAGTAGACCTCAGCTTCTACACTCTGGCCGGACTGGGCGCTGGGCTGTCCGCCAAGGATCTGATCGCGGGAGCGACCGCCCTCATCTGCTTGCGTTACCTGGACGGCGGCGAGCCTTTGGCATGCGGGGCAGACGACATTGTGGGCGATCTGATCAGCCGCGCCGAACGGCTCGACCCAGAGGACGCACTTGTGCGGTACGAGATCCGGCACCTCGGCGCAGACTCCGGTCGGCTAGCCCCGGCAGTTGATGCACTCATTGAGGCCGCGTGGGCCGAGCGGGACGCGTTTGAGCGCATCATGGCTGCCCGCACCCAGCTCCGGGCGGCCGACCTCTACGCGGACAGCGTGACACCTGGGCTCGCCCGTCTGATCGCACGTATCTCCGGTGCCCGCGAGCGCGCCCAGCGGCCGGGATCGTTCACCGTGACGGATCTTGACGCGGCAGCCGGAGACCTTCTCGTCGCGGTTGCGCACGCGATCGGCGAAGACCAGTTGCCGAAGTTCGCCGCCGCCGAGGCCGACCCTTTTCTCACGCGGCTCCTGCGGAGGCGATTGATTGTCCACGGAGTGCCGCCGGAGCACATGGATATCCGGATCGCTGACGAACTACCAGACGACGCAGGAGACCCAGACATCATCGTCACCCAGATTCCGTACGCGCCCGGAGAAGAACGGTCCGCGGACAGTGTGCTCGATGCGATCGATGACATTTCGGTCCGGCTCGGCCGGGCCTGCCGCGCCGTAGTGCTCGGGCCAGCCGATGTGCTGACGGGAGAACTCAAGCCCTACTCTTCAGCCGAGCGCGCCCGGTCCGAATTCCTTACGCGCGGCGTCGTGGAAGCCGTTATCCGGCTGCCTGGCGGCCTGGTGCACTTCCGGCCCGGCTACGAGACGGCCATCTGGGTACTGACCGCCGACCAGGACACCCGATGGCCCGGCCGGATTCTGCTTGCCGATATGTCCAGCCACGAACTCACCGCCGAGGTCGTGGACGCACTAACCGAAGATGTGGCTACCTGGCGCCGTGACGGCTATCAGCCCAGCGCGCACACCCGAGTCTTCGCGACCCAACACCGCGTCAGCGAATTCACCGACCCTCCCCGCCTGCTGATCGCCAGCCGGCGGCACAGCATTCGCGAGTTCGCGGTCGAATCCGCCGCCCGTGTCGCCCGCGTGACCCAACTGGAAGCCGAACTGGACCAGGTCGGTGCGCACGCCACGTCACAGCGGCAGTCGGTTCGCAGCGGAGTTGCGTCTGGCACGCGAACGCCCCTCCAGTCGGCGACCCTCGGGACTCTCAGCCGGGCCGGCCAGTTGGTCGTACGGCAGGGAGTGCGGCTCAGGCCGGCGGATGTCGTGGCGGATGGCCACCATGCCGTCTTCGGCAGCGGAGAGGTGCTTGGTCAGGCTCGCCTCGGCGAACGAACGGTTGACCGGGCGGTGCTGGCCCGCTATCCCCGCGCACAACTGACCGATCCCGGCGACGTGATCGTTACAGGACTTCCCGAGTTTGGCGCTGTCGTCGATCATCGTGGCCTTGCCGTGGTCGAATACCCGGCCAGGATCCTTCGTATCCCGGACGCAGAGCAGGAACAGTTCACTCCGCGTGTCCTCGCCACGTTGCTGGCCGCCGATGGCCCTGGTGGTCGTCCACCGGGCGCAGTCCGCCAGGCGCGGCGGCTCGAAGACTTTCGGGTTGCACTGCTCAGCCCGGCCGAGGTGAAGCTGCTCGATGTCCTGCTCGCCCAGCTCGACGAACGCCGAAGGCTCGCACAGCAGGAACTCGATCTGCTCGGCGAGTTGCGCGATATCACTACAACGGGGCTCGTTGATGGAACGCTCATCCTGACCGGCGATGCCGCCTGACCATGCAAAATCAACAAGGGAGATCACATGCCTCCGCGCAAGAAGGCAGACCAGGCAGCCCTGCCGGGCATGATGTCCACGCGCGACCTGCACGACACTCTGTGGAAGGCCGCCGACAAGCTCCGCGGGTCAATGGACGCAGCCCAGTACAAAGATTTCGTGCTGGGCATGGTGTTCCTCAAGTACGTATCCGATTCGTTCGCCGAACGCCGGGCGGAGATCCGCAAGGAAGTGCTTGCAGCCGACGTGCCGGAGTCGCGGCTGGAGGCGTTCCTCGACGACGTAGATGAGTACAAACGCGAAGGGGTTTTCTGGGTCCCCGAGAACGCACGCTGGGACACGCTCGCGCAGCACACCAAGGGGGGCAACCCCGGTGAGGTCATCGACGCCGCGATGGAATCCATCATGAAGGCGAACACGTCACTCACTGGCGTCCTGCCCAAGATCTTCAACCGGGACAACGTGGACCAGCGCCGCCTGGCCGAACTGGTGGACCTGATCGGGGACGCGCGGTTCACTGGCCATGAAGGCAAGTCCGCTCGGGACGTGCTAGGAGAGGTCTACGAATACTTCTTGGAGCGGTTCGCCCGCGCCGAGGGCAAGCGCGGTGGGGAGTTCTACACTCCCGCGAGCGTGGTCAGACTGCTTGTCGAGGTGCTGGAGCCATACTCCGGGCGGGTGTATGACCCGTGCTGCGGGTCGGGCGGCATGTTCGTCCAAGCGGAAAAGTTCGTGCTCGCGCACCGCGGACAGCGCGACGCGATCGCGGTCTACGGCCAGGCATCGTACGAGCGAAAGATGAACCTGGCCATCCACGGCATCACCGGCGACCTGAGCACCAGGTGGGAAGACACTTTCCGCGAAGACAAGCATCCCGACGTTAAGGCTGACTTCATCCTCGCCAACCCGCCGTTCAACATGTCGGACTGGGCACGCAAGACCGGCGACCCTCGCTGGCGCTACGGCACGCCGCCCGCCAGCAACGCCAACTTCGCCTGGCTCCAGCACATGATCTACAAACTCGCAGAACGCGGTACCGCTGGCGTCGTCCTCGCCAACGGGTCCATGTCCTCTCAGCAATCCGGCGAGGGAGAGATCCGGGCGGCCATGGTGGAGGATGACCTGATCGCCTGCATGATCGCACTGCCGCCGCAACTGTTTCGCACCACCCAGATTCCCGCATGCCTGTGGTTCCTCGCCAAGAGCAAATCCCCTCAGGGCGCGAAGCACCTGGCCGAGCGGCGAAGCGAGGTGCTCTTCATCGACGCTCGCTCAATGGGAGTCCTGATCAACCGGACCGAACGGATCCTCACGGATGAGATCGGCCGGATCGCGGACACTTACCACGCCTGGCGCGGCACCGCATCGGCTCGGGCCGCAGGTTTGGAGTACGAGAACGTACCCGGGTTCTGCTATTCGGCAACGATCGAGGAGATCCGCAAGCACGACCACGTGCTCACTCCTGGCCGCTACGTCGGCGCAGCCGAGACGGACGATTCGGATGGTGAACCAATCGCCGACAAGATCGAGCGCCTCACCAAGGAACTCTTCGCTCATTTCGATGAATCCGCTCGCCTCGAAAAGATCGTCCGCACCCACCTGGAGCGCCTCGATGCCTGAATGGGCGGCCACAACCGTTGGCACTATCGCGGATATTTTTGACGGGCCGCACGCGACGCCGAGACGTACTGAGTCTGGCCCTTGGTTCCTAAATATAGGGAGTCTTCGCGGAGGACGGCTCGACCTAACCGAGTCAGCGCACATTTCGGAAGAAGACTTCGTCACCTGGACCCGTAGGGTGACACCTAGGCCAGGCGATGTGCTTTTCTCGTACGAGACTAGGCTCGGCGAGGCTGCCCTAATGCCCTCAGGGTTGCGCGCATGCCTTGGACGTCGAATGGGGTTGCTTCGGCCGCGGCGGGACCGGGTCGACTCTCGATTCCTTCTCTACGTCTATATGGCGCCTAGCTTCCAGCAGATCATCCGGCAGCGCACGGTGCGGGGTGCGACCGTCGATCGGATCCCGCTTGTCGAGCTGCCGAACTGGCCGATCACTCTCCCGCCCATGAAGCAGCAGCAGACCATAGCTGCAGTGCTGGGGGTGCTCGATGACAAGATCGCGGTCAATGATCAAATCATGGCGGTAGCAGATGAGCTTGTTAGGTCTCACTACATCATGGAATCGCTCCGCGCTGAAGGCCGGATTTTCATAAGTGACTTGGGCGATCTAATCCACGATACGGTGCCCGGTGAGTCGCTGCTAGGAAGCGAGAATTATATCGGTCTTGAGCATATGCCGCGGCGCAATATGTGGCTCTCCGAGTGGGACTCGACGTTGAACGTAGTGAGCGCCAAGAACAAATTCGAGCAGGGTGACGTGCTGTTTGGTAAACTGCGACCTTACTTCCATAAAGTGGGCGTAGCTTTTACTAGCGGAGTCTCGTCGACAGATATATTCATTGTGCGCGCTCGAGCGGAGGCTTATCGCGGATGGCTGCTAGCTGCACTAGCTAGTGACGAGGTTGTCGCGCATGCGTCCGCCGTTGGTGATGGTACTCGGATGCCACGCGCGAAGTGGGGAGATATTGCGCAATTTCAGGTACCCTGGATTGGCAGTGAGCGCGCGAGAGAGTTCGACGAAATAGTCGTATCATTGATGAATCGTGTACGTGCTGCTGTAATGGAAATAAATCTGCTCGCTAGAGTTCGTGACACGCTGCTACCAAAGCTGATGTCGGGAGAGATCCAGGTGCGGGAAGCGGAGCGGATTGTTGAGGATGCGACGTGAATGGGCCGCCGGGGATGAGCGAGGCGGATTGGGAAGCGCTCGCGATGGACACGCTGGGAGAGTTGGCGTGGCAGCCGACCGAGGGGAAGAAGATCGCCCCGGGTTCTGGAGAACGTAAATCCTGGGATGAACTGATTATCCCTGGTCGGCTGCGGGCAGCTATTGAGCGAATTAACCCCGAGCTGCCCGTATCAGCCGTTCACGAGGCGATGCAGGTTATTTTGTCGCCGAAGTCGCGCGATGCCAGGACGGAGAACCATCAGGTCCATCAGTATTTGACGGAGGGAATCCGGAGCGTCGTCTACACCGATGAATATGGCGCGGAGCGCAATCCCACGATCCGGCTGATCGACTACGCCGACCCGTATGCGAACGACTTCCTGGCTGCGAATCAGGTGGTCGTGGCCCACGGGGACCACAAGCGGCGGTTCGACATTGTGCTGTATGTCAACGGGATGCCGCTGGGCGTCATCGAGCTGAAGAATGCCGACGACGAGAATGCTGGCCTGGAGGGTGCGCACGCGCAGGTGATGACCTACGTGGAAGAACTGCCACTGGCGTTCCGGTGCAACGTGGCGTGCGTGGTCAGCGATGGGATCAGGGCCAAGTATGGGACCGCGTTCACGCCGTTCGAGCATTACGCGCCGTGGAACGTGGACGATGACGGCAAGCCGGTGCCGCAGCCCGCCGCGACCGACGCCGACCTCGCGATCAACCTGCTGCTGTACGGGTTGTTTGAGCAGCGTCGGTTCATCGAGATCCTGGGCGCGTACGTCGCGTTCGCCCAGTCCGACGACGGGCTGGTCAAGCGGATTGCCAAGCCGCACCAGTTTTTCGCGGTGGCCGAGGCCGTGCGGCAGACGATCGAGGCGGTGCGCAGCCACGGGCAGGCGGGGGTGGTCTGGCACACGCAGGGCTCTGGCAAGTCGATGGAGATGGAGCTGTACGCCAACCAGGTGCTCCGTCACCGCTCGCTCGGCAACCCGACCATTGTCGTGCTCACCGACCGGACCGATCTGGACGACCAGTTGTACGACACCTTCGCAGCGAGCGAGCTGTTTCCGGAGAAGAAGCCGGTACAGGTGACAACGCGTGACCAGTTGCGTGCCGAGCTGGCCAACCGGCGGACGGGCGGTATCTTCTTCTCGACGCTCCAGAAGTTTGGGCGTACCAAGGAGGAAAAGGATGCCGGGCGCTGGCATCCAATGCTGTCGGATCGCCGCAACATCATTGTCATTGTCGATGAGGCTCACCGCAGCCACTACGACGACCTGAACGGCTACGCTCGTCACCTTCGGGACGCGCTTCCATACGCGACCATGATCGCGTTCACGGGCACCCCGGTCTCGGCGGCCGACCGCGACACGCGAAAGGTCTTCGGCGACTACATCGACGTCTACGACCTCACCCGGGCCGTGGATGACGGGGCCACGGTTCCCGTCTACTACGAGAGCCGACTCATCCCGGTCAATCTTCCCGAGGACATCGACCCGGAGATCATCGATGAGCGGGCCGACGAGGCCACTGTCGGCTTGGACGACTCCGAACGGGAACGCGTGCAGCAGGCCGTCGCTGTCATGAACGAGCTGTACGGTGCTCCCGACCGGTTGCGGGTCTTGGCCGACGACCTGGTGGAGCACTGGGAGACGCGGTCCGGGGCGATGCGCANNAAGGGAATGATTGTATGTGCCACGCGGCAGATCGGTGCGGACCTGTACAAGCGAATTATCGCCATAAAGCCGGATTGGCATCACGACGACATCGGCAAGGGGAAGATCAAGGTCGTCTACACCGGTGGCCCCGGCGATGAGGCAAAGGTCCGCAAACACGTCCGTCGGCCGTCGCAAAACAAGGTGATCCAGCACCGGGCCAGGGACGCCGACGACGAGCTGGAGCTGGTGATAGTCCAGTCGATGTGGCTCACTGGGTTCGACTCCCCACCGCTGCATACCCTCTACGTGGACCGGCCGATGCGCGGGGCAGCGCTCATGCAGGCGCTGGCTCGGGTGAATCGCACGTTCCGCGATAAGCAGGACGGGCTGCTTGTCGGGTACGCGCCGCTGACCGAGAACTTGTACGCGGCGCTTGCCGAGTACACCGCTAATGATCAGAACACCAAGCCACTCGGCCGCGATCTCGACGCCGCGCTGGCGAAGGTCCGCGACCTGCATGACACGATCGGCAACATCATCCTTGCCGGGTATGACTGGCGTGCAAAGCGTGCCGAGAAGTCACCAAAGGCGTTCATCAACGCCGTTCTCGGCACGGTGAACTACCTGCGTGACCCGCAGCAGCCTGGCAATCAGGTAGAAGAGGGTGAGCCGACCCTTGGTGACAGATTCCGGAAGGAGTCGGCCCGGCTCGCCCGGTACTACGCGCTGTGCTCCAGCAGCGGCGCCCTCCACGACTACCGGAATGACATCGCCTTCTTCGAGGCCGTTCGGGTTTGGATGGCGAAGTTCGACGCTGAGGAGCGCAGGGCCCGCGGCCTTCCAATCCCCGCCGACGTGGAGGTGTACCTGCGCCAGCTCACGGCCGGCGCGGTCGAGGCAGGCGGGGTCACCGACATCTACGCGGCCGCGGGAATTCCTCGGCCCAACCTGTCACACCTGGACGAGGCCTTCATCGAAAGGATGCAGCAGGCCCGCAACCCGCACTTGGCGATCGAGGCATTGCGCCGCCTGGTCGAACAGGAGATGCGGAAGGTCACCCGGCACAACGTTGTCCGCCAGCAGAGCTTCTCTGACCGGCTGCTGGCGCTGATGACCCGCTACACCAACCAGAACCTCACCGCCGCCCAGGTCATCGCCGAACTTGTCGCGATGGCGAAGGAGATCTCCGCGGATGCTGACCGGGGCAATGCGTTCAACCCAGCGCTCACCAGCGACGAGCTTGCCTTCTACGACGCGGTCGCACAGAACGAATCGGCTGTCACCGAGATGGGGACGGGAGTCCTCGCGGACATCGCTCGGGACTTGGTGAGATCCCTGCGCCGGGACGTCACTACCGACTGGGTCTCCCGTGACGACGTGCGGGCTAAGCTCCGCTCCACCATCAAGCGCCTGCTCGCCAGGTACGGTTACCCGCCCGATGCCCAACTGGGGGCCACCGAACTCGTCCTGCGCCAGATGGAGACCTTCGCTGAGGAATGGTCTCCAAACGTTGAGTGGTAGATTCCACCTTGCTCCAGTCGGGATTGGTTCTAACTCGAACCAGCGAAATGGGGCAACGGGCTCAGGTTCCGGGGTGGAGTGTGGAGGACCGCCGTCGGGTGACTCCATTCCGAGCACATCAGGCTTGCCGTCTACACTAATGACTCGCTCCTTCGGCTGTGCGCTCCTGGCAACATTCCAGGCCGCTTTTGTGTCACCATCTCGCTATCTCTGGACCGGGCCAGATAGTCGCAAGTCGCTGCGCAAGCCAGCTTCCACGCTGGTCGATAGCCTGCTCGTCCCAAGTGTCGCGCTCGGCAATTCTCGCATTCAGCAAGAGCTTGCTGTGTCTATTGAGTTCTGTACGCTTTTCGAACCAGAGAGAGTTGGACAGAGCAGTGTTGAGCGGCTGGGTGACGATGGTGAGGTTGCCGAGCCGGTTTAAGTGCGCCGAGCGCTCGGCGTTCGCATGCTCCAGGGCCTCGCCTTCGAGCACCTCGCCGTCTGCGTCGGTAAGCGGCCAGTGATCCTCCCATCCTTGTGGGATCAGGTGCTCAAGAGAAAGGTTGTCGGCGACTGCGGGGATGTCGGTCTTCCGCGAGTACAGGCTGGCTTCCACAGCCGCGAGCGCCATCACAAGGCGCGGCCGCGACACGGTGCCGTAGACCTCACGCGTTTGCAGGAAGTTAGTGAACTCGGCGTCTCCAGGCCAACGGCTGATCTCTCCTTCGGCACCCGACAGTGCCTGAAGCAGCACGTCGTCGGCGTGCTCAAGATCAGCCTTCATTCTGGCAACCAAGCGAGGCACGAGACGGTTGTAGTTCTTTGCTGTCAGCCGCATGAGGGCGCGGCGGGCCAGCCAGCTTTCCAGGATACGCAAGCCGCGGCGTCGGCGATCGTGAGTTACCTCGGTCGAGCGAAACAGCAACAAGACGATTGGGAGGACGGTGCCGGCGTCGAGCGCCGATAACCGCGCGAAGAAAGCAGCCTCCGTAGTCTGGGGTGAAGGCGCGTCAAATGAGCGCATCACTTCAGCGTCTGCACGCAGCTCGTGGATCAGTGCCTCGGCGTCGGTCTTAGGTTCCAGGATACTGTGCCTGAATGTGGCGAACAGCTCGGTGGCGGGGATCAGGCGTTCGAGGTTCATCGTCAGCCAGTGCATGAGGAACAGTTCGGCAATTGGCCGGTTCAGGCGGCCCTGACGGCGTTCTTGGCGCCAGTAGCTATCGTCGAGTTGCGGGCGCCACACCTGCTCGTAGAGCGTGTCCGTATCGCGCTCTTGGCGGGCGGCTTGATGGAAAACGGCGTTCTTAACGAGGTCGAGCGCTAGCAGGGGTGTGCCCCGCGCATTGAGGGTCTCGAAGATGACCTGGGCATTGTCGTCGGCTTCGAGCGTGATCGACACCACCTTGAGAAGATCGCAGAGCGTGACTCTCAGTCGCTCGACCCGTGCGATCACTACAGGATGCAGGCCGACGGTCTTGTCGGTGTTCGGGTCGGCCCCATCCCCTGAGTTCGTCACGAGCGCGATGCCGCTCGGCGACTCAACCTCCTCCTGGTCGGAGCCAGCAATGTACTCGGCAATCTGCTCGGTGAAGTAATCGAAGGCCTCATCGATACGGTTGTCGGGATCGTCGACGTGCCCTGGCGGTGGGCCTCCCGGCGACATGACCGCCGAGAAGGCAGTACGGTTGGCGTTCGTCGGCCAGACTTTAAGCTGTTCGATGCCTGAGGCCTTGCGAGGATTATTGATCGCAAGCTCCCAAAGCAGCGCAGCGTCATTCTCCGCGCCGGCCTCGGCTACCGCTTTGGCAGCGGCAGCCACGATAAGCTGAAGCGTCGTCAGGCGTTGTTGGCCGTCGATAACGGTGAAGCGTGGGATCTGGCCAGGGGCGGTCTTATCTTGGTCAAGCACGATCGCGCCCAGGAAGTGGGACCACAGGCCGGATAGACCGCCGCCCTCGTCGTGCTGCAGCAAGGCCGTGATGTCATCCCAGAGCGGTGCCCACTGATGGTCCTCGTCCCAGACGTACGGCCGCTGATAGAGCGGCACTATGTAGCGGACATCCCGCTCGAACAACTGCTGGACCGTGTGCGTCTCCGTCTTCATAGGTTGATAAGACTAGTCCTCCCTGCGGCAGTAGAACGGCTATCTGCCGGCAGTGAGGTGGTAGGTGTTACAAATTCCCCGGCGCCGAGCGTCGCGTCGGCGTTCCAGCCGTCGGCCATCGGTACGCAGATCGACTCCCCGCGTGTTGTCCTGAGGGAGAAGCCATGAGTCCCGTAGGCCCAATGCCATGTAGAAGATCGTGTTCATGGTTCGCGGCTGTGATAGTTGTCTGGTCGTGATGTTCTACGGAACGTAACCGGTGTCCGGGGCAGGGAAGGACCCGGCTGTCGCTCCGGGGGCGGCTGGTTCCATGGGCCGGCGGTTGCTGCGGGGACCGGGCGGGCGGGACAGGGTCAGGCGGCGAGGGGCCGGCAGACGCTGATTTCTGCGTGTGCCGTGCGGGTGGTGATGCCGCGCCCGGCGGCGGGGAATGCCGGGCGGGCTCTGGTTTTGCGGTCGCGGTGTCGGTCCCGGCCTATGCTGATGCGCTGCTTGCCAATATGACGCAGGGCCGTGTCGCGGGCGGCCGCGGCGGCGAGGGCTGGCAGGCTCGCGGTGGCGGTGCCGTCCCGGATGGTGCTGATCGCGGTGCGCCGCGCTGCGGTGAAGGAGATCTCGCGGGCTTCTGGGCCGCCGCAGGGCGCACGAGGGCGCCACCGATCCGGCGATCGAGATCCTCGGGGATGAGGCGCTTTTCACCCACTGGCTCACGCACACGCCGTTTTGACCGCTCGTCAGCGGGCGGCGTGCCGCGGCAGGCCGCCGCAGCTGGATAGCGTCGCCTCGTGACAAAGCCCGTTCCGGCCGCACTTGTGCCGCTCGCCGCGCTCGCGGCGACCACCATGCTTGCGCAGGGCGACCAGTCGTCGCTCGCCC
>WNFJ01674510.1_pt3 | contig 20445 bp, 17 predicted proteins | sample 5400461 | NCBI WGS metagenome assembly WNFJ01 (sample SAMN13153349, study PRJNA577476) | soil metagenome | isolation source: 115 cm saprolite on Douglas fir-dominated hillslope | place: USA:California | collected 2013-09-17
CTGTGCGGCGGGAACCGTCATCATCTTGCTGACGGTGTCGGCGAATACCGTCGGCCTCGTCTGCGGTTGGTCGCTGCTTGCCATCGGGCTGTTCAATTCCATCATGTTTCCGACCATATTCACTCTGGCCAGCGAGGGCTTGGGCAAGCGCGCCGCGGAAGGTTCCGGTGTCATCTGCGTGGCCATCGTCGGCGGCGCCATCGTACCGCTGGTGACGGGCAACGCCGCGGATGTGTGGGGGTTGAAGCTCGCCCTCATCGTGCCGGCGGTTTGCTACTTCACCATCCTCGCCTTCGGCTGGTTTGCGCGCCGGCCGTTGAACGCCGGCACGTCGAGCTAGCTGGGAACCCCCGCGACTCGCCGCGGTCCGTTCAAGTGCTGGGTCACATTTAGCCCGGGCTAACGTAGCTCAGGGTTGCCGCGCCATCATCGGGAATCATCCATGACCAACATACCTCTCAAGGGCAGTGAACGCGCCGCGATGCGCGGTGCCCGTGTGCTTGCACCCGCCGATCCGGCCGAGCGCCTGGAAGTAACCCTACTCGTGAGGCGGCGCGCCCGGCAGGATTTTGCGGCCAGAGTGGCCGCGTGCGCATCGGGCCTTGGCCCAAGTCCCTATTTGAGCCGCGATGAATTTGCCAAACGACATGGCGCCGACGCTCCGGACCTGGCCGCGGTGCGTGCCTTCGCGGCCGCGCACGGCCTTGCCGTGGAGCAGGAGGACGCACCTCGCCGCACGGTGGTGTTGTCGGGAACGGTGGCGCATTTCGGCGCCGCCTTCAACGTTCAATTGCACCAAATGTCCCACGCCGGACGCAGCTACCGCGGGCGCACGGGCGCCATTCTCCTGCCCGCCGATTTGGACGGCATCGTCGAGGCCGTCTTAGGATTGGACAGCCGCCCGCAGGCATCGCCGCACTGTCGGATTCGGCGCCTGGCCGCGAGCGGCGCGGTGTCCTATACGCCGATCCAGGTGGCCACTGCCTATGGATTCCCCAACGGCACGGGCCAGGGTCAAGGCGTGGCCATCATTGAATTGGGCGGCGGTTTCCAGCTGGCGGATCTGGACACCTATTTCAAGGGCTTAAGGTTATCGACGCCCTCCGTGGTGGCCGTGTCCGTGGACCACGCAACGAACAGTCCGACGAACGATGCGAGCGGACCGGACGGCGAAGTCATGCTCGACATCGAGGTGGTGGGGGCCGTTGCGCCCCAGGCGAACATCGTGGTGTATTTCGCCCCCAACACCGACGCGGGCTTTTTGGACGCGATCACCACGGCGATTCACGACACCACGCACAAGCGGCGGTCCCGAATCGTCGTGGACGGCGCAGGCAATGACGGCCATGGACGACGCATTTCAGGCGGCGGCCACGATGGGCATCACGGTGTGCGCGGCGTCGGGCGACAACGGGTCGAGCGACGGCGTCAACGACGGCAGCGATCATGTGGACTTCCCGGCCTCGAGTCCTTTCGCGCTCGCCTGCGGCGGTACCAGCCTTCAGGCGAGCGGCGGCAGCATCCGCAGTGAAGTCGTGTGGAATGACGGCGCCGCCAACGGAGCCAGCGGCGGCGGCGTGAGCAGCTTCTTTCCCTTGCCCAGCTGGCAGACGGGCCTGAACGCCGTCCACAATCAGGGTCAATCAACCGCGCTGTCGAAGCGATGTGGCGGGAAACGCCGATCCGCAGACGGGCTACGATGTGCGGATCGACGGTACGAACACCGTGATCGGCGGCACCAGCGCCGTCGCGCCTCTGTGGGCGGCGCTGATCGCCCGCATCAACCAGGTGTCGGGCAAACCCGGCGGTTATCTCAATCCCAGTCTGTACCAGAACCGGCAGGCGCTGCGCGACATCACCAGCGGCAACAATGGCGACTACGGCGCGACCGAGGGCTGGGATGCCTGCACCGGGCTCGGCAGTCCGAACGGCGCCGCGTTGGCCGGCGTCATCTGAGCCGCGTTTCTCAGTGAAACAACTTCGACGCATTCTCGAGCGTTTTGATCGCGCCCCAGCATAGAGGAACCCCGACCGCAAGCCACAGGATAATGAGACGTCCTTTCACGACTGAGTGTCCCCGCGGTAGTGATACTTCTCATCGACCGCACGCATCGCGTAATTGCACAAGAATCCAATCAGCAGCAGGCCGCACATGAGGTACATGGTGAACGAGTACGCCTGCGTCTTGGGTACGCCATGGTCGATCTGGTATTGCCGTAGGTAATTCACCAGCACGGGACCCAGCACCCCGGCGGCGGACCAGGCGGTCAGCAGCCGCCCGTGAATGGCGCCGACTTGATAGGTGCCGAATAGGTCGCGCAAGTATGCCGGAATCGTCGCGAAACCGCCGCCGTACATGGAAAGAATGATGCAGAACAGGGCAACGAATAAAGGAATGGAGCCGAGACGCCCGATCGTCGGCACCGTCGCATACAGCAGGATGCCGAGTAAAAAGAACACCAGGTAAGTGTTGCGTCGCCCGATGTAGTCGGAGACGGTAGCCCAGACGATTCGGCCGGCCATGTTGGAGAGGCTCAGCAACCCGACGAAGCTCGCGGCGGCCGCCGGAGACACTCGGCCGGTGAAAATCTCCTGGACCATCGGCGAGGCCTGACCGAGCACGCCCACGCCCGCGGTCACGTTCATGCACAGAACCACCCACAGCAGCCAGAATTGCGGCGTGCGCCAGGCCACGTCGACCGCCACCTCCGCGGTGGTGACCAGGCGTTTCGGCTGTGCGGGGGCGATCCAGCCGGCGGGTTTCCAATCGGCTGCGGGTATGCGCGCCGCGTAGACACCGATCATCATGAACATGAAGTAAATGACGCCCATGGTGACGAAGGTTTCGAGCACCCCGTTCGATACCGCCGTCCTGAAGTGCGCCATCAGCATTACCGAGAGGGGCGCGGCAATGAGGGCGCCGCCGCCGAAGCCCATGATGGCCATGCCCGTCGCCATGCCGGGGTGATCAGGGAACCATTTGATCAGAGTCGAGACCGGCGAAATGTAGCCGATGCCGAGCCCGCAGCCTCCCAATACGCCATACCCCAGGTAGAGCAGCCAAAGCTGGTGCAGGTGAATTCCGAATGCCGACACGATGAAACCGCCGCCGAAGCAGAGAGCGGCGGTGAACATGGATTTGCGCGGACCGACCCTCTCGACCCAGCGGCCAAACACCGCGGCGGACAGGCCGAGAATGGCGATGGCAATGGAGAAGACCCACCCGATCTCTCTCAGGTCCCAATCGGCGGGTGCGGAATGCGTGATTCCGATCACCCGGGTCAGCGGCAGATTGAAGGTCGAGAAGGCGTAGACCTGGCCTATCGACAAATGCACCGCGAGGGCGGCGGGGGGAACCAGTAGACGATTGAATCCGGGCGGCGCGACGGTGCTCTGACGCTCCAATGAGGAAGGTGTCGCGTAGCCCGGTCGGTCATTCATGGTAGGGGCAACCCTCATTATGTGCCTGTTGAGTTCAGAAGCCCGCTTAAGCTCTGGAATATGCCTCCTGTGCCCAGCCTTGTCACTACGTGACCGGCCGTGACAGGGACATGGAGCCTCGCATGCGAATCCGGTCACAGTCCGGGCCAAGGGCTTATGGCCGGCCTCGGGCCGCGCCATCGCGCGTTCCGGACGAAGTTGAAAACCGTGACGGTGGGTGTCGATCGGCCGCCGGGAACCGCGTATTTTCGCCTCGCCATGTGCAAATCCAGCTATCCGGGCCGACGCGCTTCCAGCAGGGCGGGCTGGTGGCTGTGCTGTATGCTCGCGACGGCGTGGACGATGGGTGCCGCACCGTCTTTCGCAACCTGTCTAGTCAGCAAAGATCCGGACGTCCGCGAACTGCAGACCTTGGTCGACAAGGACGCGGCACGAGCACTCAAACAAGTGGCGGCCCGGTTGCAGCCCCTGGAACAGGCGCCGCAGCCCGATGCGCAATTGCTGGCGCCTCTCTATGCCGTGCAGGCGCAGGCCTACAGCATGCTCGAACTCGATGACGACGCGAGGAAGGCGGCCTCGAAGGGACTTCAATTCGCGACCCGGATCGGCGATCCGGTACGCCTCGATCTGCTGTCGGCACATGCCGAAAACGTCTACGACGCGGTGGGGATGGATGCCGCCATCAAAACCATCGACGAAGCGCGGGCTTCGCAGGCCGCAGGCTCTCTTGCCGACACTTGCTTGCTGATCACCCGTGGCGTGCTGCAACGCCGGCAGGATCGGACTGATCTCGCTATCGGCAGCCTGACGCAGGCGTATCACGCCAGCACGGCGCCCGAATTTGCGAGGGCGCGGATCAATTCCGCGGCGGAGTTATCCACGGTGATGCGCAGCATGGGCGACTTCACGGAGGCGTTGGCGCTGAATCAAGAGGTGATCGACTGGGACACCGAGCACGGCGCGACGCTGAGTCTTTCCGTCGACCGATTCCTGCGGGGAAAGATTTTTAACTTGATGGGGAAGTATGGGTCCGCGATCGGGGAATTCGCGGAGGCGCGCAAGCTGAGCGTGCAGTTGAACGATGCCCAGGGCGTGGCGTTTGCCGATCTGAACGATTGCACCGCCCGGATAGAGCTGGGTCAAACGCAGCGCGCCGCATTGGAGTGCAATCATGCGCTGCGCGGGTTTACCGCGGCCCATTCCGCCGACGAGGTGAAGGATGCCCTGGCGCTGCTGGCCCGCATCGATCTGGCCAATGGCCACGCCGACAAGGCTCTCGCCACGCTGAACAAGGTGCTCGATCAGGGCGGAGCGGATTTGCTGCCGAGCCGAGTGGCCTCGCTGTACCAATGGCGCGCGCGCGCGAATGCCGCTTTGGCCAATTACGGCGCTGCCTACATCGATCTCACGGAGTACGTGCGGCGCTACGAGGCGGCCAACGATTGGGAGCGATCCAAGGCAGCGGCGGCGCTGCGCGCCCGGTTCGAGACGGATCGGGAAATTGAGCGCAATGCCCAATTGAAACGCGAGCTGGGAGTTTCGCACGAGCGGTCGCAGCGTCAGGCGCAGGAACTGCGCTGGAACGCGATCGTGCTCAGTTCGGGTGTGCTGGTGATCGCGCTGCTCATTTATTTTCTCCTCGCCAATCGCCGCTATCGGCAGCAGCTCGTGAAATTGGCGAGTCAGGATGGCTTGACCGGGCTGCCCAATCGACGGCGCACCGCGGAGCTCGCAACGGCGGCGCTGGCCGCCGCAACCGCTACGGAAAGTCCGCTGACGATCGCGATCATCGACATGGATCATTTCAAGGATATCAACGATCGCTGCGGCCATGCGACCGGAGACTTCGTGCTGAGGCAATTCGCGCGCGTCGGGCGCGAGGCCTTGCGGCATTCGGATGTCCTCGGGCGATGGGGCGGTGAGGAGTTCTTGCTGGTAATGCCTGGCGCGGATTTGGAAGTCGCGCAGGCGAGTCTCGAACGGATGCGGACCCTGGTGTTCGGAATTCAATTGCCCGCCTCGGGTGCCGGGCTGCGCGTGAGTGTGAGTGCAGGCCTCGCGACCAGCCTCAGGCACGGACGGTCACTGGATGAAATGATCGCGCGGGCCGACGCGGCCTTGTACATCGCCAAGAACGAGGGGCGGGATCTCGTGCGCGTGGCGGATGAGAGTTCTCTCAGCACCACCGGGACTAGGCGCGCGCTCCGTCAGTAATATATAGCATCAAGAAACGCGCGTATCGTATTGATTTTAATGGTGCCCAGGAGAGGACTCGAACCTCCACGAATTGCTCCACTGGTACCTGAAACCAGCGCGTCTACCAGTTCCGCCACCTGGGCAAGATGGGTGCCGTACGCGAGGCGCAGAAATGTACGCACTGCTCCGGTGCTTGTCAACGAACGCCGGCGCGGAACGGTGGCCCCCTTTGTTTGAGCGCCGAACTCTTTGGTTAATGCGACTAATGAGCGATCATCAATGTTTGCCGAGGAGTACCAGTCACGCATGAGCGGTAAGGGAGGCAAATCGCAGCCGGCGCCGGCGGCACGGGCGCTGCGACAGCAATTCCTGCATGGGATGAGTCACGCGGCCTGCACGGTCAGTGTCGTTACGACGGACGGCGTTGCGGGGCGCCATGGGGTGACGGTATCCGCCATGGTGTCCGTATCGGCCGATACACCGCAACCGACGCTGCTCGTGTGTATTCACCATTTGAGCCCGGTGGTCTCCGCGCTGCTCGAGAACGGGGTGTTTTGCGTCAACGTGCTGCGCGACGATCAGGCGCATATTTCCGACAACTTCGCCGGGCGAAGCAGCGCGCGCGGCGCCGCCAAGTTCGATTGCGCCACTTGGACGACGCAACTGACCGGCGCGCCGCGCGTGGTTGACTCGCTGGTCGCGTTCGACTGTCGCGTCACGGCCAGCGAACGGGTGGGATCGCACTTCGTGGTATTCGGCTCGGTACAGGACATCTTCGTTGCCGGCGCCGGCGCCCCGTTGATCTATGCGAACCGCGCCTATGGGGTGCCGCGGCGGTTTCGTCAGCGTCGGTCGCCGCGGGGCGGCGCGGCCGCGGGTGCCCTTGCCATCGGCTGCTACGAAGTGTTCGCTCCCTACATCGTCCCGGCGCTGGTGGCGCGCCTCACGAAATTGCACCCCGCGATCGACCTGACGGTGGTGGAGTCCGACCAGGACCATCTGATCGCGAGCCTGCGGCGCAGCGACACCGAGATTGCGCTGCTCTACGATTTCGGTCTGAGCGCGGACTTGCGCGTGGAACACCTCGCCGAACTGATCCCCTATGTATTGCTGGCCGAGGGGCACCCGCTGGCTGCGGCGTCCAGCATCGCGCTGGAAGATTTGATGCAGGAGTCTCTGGTCCTGCTCGATGTGGAGCCCAGCCGGGAGTATTTTTTCTCGCTGTTTCGAGATCGCGGCTTGGAACCGCAGATTGGATATCGATTGAGGTCGCTGGAAATGGTGCGTGGGTTCGTGGGACACGGGCTCGGCTACAGCCTGTTGGCCACGAAGCCGGCCAACAATATGACCTACGACGGCCGCGCGCTGGTGGCTCGCCCGCTGACCGGTGCGGTGAAGAACAGCCGCCTCGTTCTCGTCACCCTGAAGGGTCGTTCCATGAGCGCCATGGCGTTGGAATTCGCGGAGCATTGCCGTGCGCTTTTTGGTATCAACCATGCGCACCCGGATGGCCATGGCAAGGCTCCGCCGGCCCAATATGCGCCCGGCGGCGCGCAAAGCTGATAACCTGCCGCCCTAAGCAATCGGCCTTCCCCTCTCAAGGACGCCGAGATTTGCGCACCCACCGAAGGATCTCGACAACACTCTATGACACGACGTGGACCCACGGGCTCGCGACGGCCAAAGGCAAACCGGGCGGCGAAGTCCGGTCCGGATTGGCGCGGCGAGGACCCCAATTTAGAACTCGAGAAATCGCGATATGCCGACCCCATTGCAAGCCGTGAGCTGCTGCTGAAGCATCTGGCGGAGGCGCCGGAGCCGTTGACCGCGGCGCGCCTCGCCAAGCGTCTCGGCCTGCATACCGGCGCACAGCGCGAAGCGCTGGCCAAACGTCTGGCGGCGATGGTGCGGGATGGCCAGGCGATCGAGGGACCGAACGGCTTTGCGACGGCGGGCGAGGGCGAACGGGTGGCCGGCAGAGTGCGCGGCCGCGCCAACGGCGACGTGCTGGTGTTGCCGGACGACGGCTCCGCACCCTTGGCGCTGGCGCGCGCGGACACCGCAACCCTGATGCACGGCGACCGGGTCGAAGTTCTGGCCGTCGGCATGAACGAACGCGGACGCCGCGTCGCGCGCTTGATCCGCCGCGTCGGCGATGCGCCGTGGCGAATCGGCGGTATTTGGCGCGCGGTCCACGGTGGCGGTGGCAGTACCGGCCACGTGGGCGGCCGCGTGGAACCGGAGGACCCCGGTCATTGGTATTCGATCGAAGTGGCAATGCGGGATCGCCACGGAGCCGAAGACGGCGACCCCGTCATCGTCGAGGTGACCAAGCGCCCGCAAGGCGAAGCCGCCGCGCATGGACGCATCGTCGAAGTGCTCGAGAACCTGCGTCCGTCCGACTTGGCGGCGCGCTTCGCGATTCTGAGGCATGACCTGCCGCAGGAGTTTCCGCCCGAGGTCGTTCGTGCCGCGAATCGCTTTGCTCCGGACGTGCTGGAGGCGGATCTCGAAGGCCGCGAGGATCTGCGCGATGTGCCCTTGGTGACCATCGACGGCGAAGATGCCAAGGACTTCGACGATGCCGTGTATGCGGAAAGCCTGCGCGGCGGAGGCTGGCGGCTCATCGTGGCCATCGCCGACGTCAGCAACTACGTGCGTTACGGCAGTGAGTTGGATACCGAAGCGCGGTCACGCGCCACGTCCGTGTATTTTCCGGATCGGGTCATCCCGATGCTGCCGGAGCATCTGTCCAATCACTTGTGTTCGCTCATGCCGCGCGTCGAGCGCCTGGCATTCGTCTGCGACATGCGGGTCAGCAAGTCCGGCAAGTTGAGCAAGAGCCGATTCTATGAGGCGGTGATTCGCTCGCACGCGCGGCTCACGTACGACCAAGCGTGGGCTTATTTACAGAACCTGCATGGGACGACGGCCGAGGAGATGACCCCGGCAGTGCGCGCGTCGCTGCAGACGCTGTATGCGGTCTACGGCGCGCTCAAGGAGGCGCGCGATGCCCGCGGAGCGCTGGACTTTCGCGGCGGCGAGGTCAAGGCGCGCATCGGCGACGACGGCAGAATCGAAGGGTTCTATGCGGTGACGCGCAACGATGCGCACCGCCTGATCGAGGAATGCATGATCGCCGCCAATGTGGAAGCGGCGGTGGCCCTGCGTCTCGCCAAGGCCGGCAGCCTGTACCGCGTCCACGGTCAGCCCGAGGACAAGCGAGTCACCGAACTGCAAAAGGTGCTGAATGCATTGCAGGTGGGTGCCGTGTTCTCGGAAAAGCCTACTCCCCGCGAATTTCGTCAACTGGTCGAGCGGCTGAGCGCTCGCCCGGATGGTCTGCTGCTCGAGAGCCTGGTGATCCGCTCGCTGGCGCAGGCCGTGTATCAGCAAACCAACATCGGTCACTTCGGCCTCGCGCTCGAAGAGTACGCGCACTTCACCTCGCCGATCCGCCGCTATCCCGACCTGCTCGTGCATCGCGCGATCAAGGCCGCGGTGCTGCCGCATTCGCCGTCGGGGCATCGCTACACGACGGCGGAACTGCAGACGCTCGGCGCGGAGAGCTCGCAGCGCGAGCGGCGCGCCGATGACGCGTCGCGCGATGTGATGGGGTATCTCAAGTGCCTGTATCTGCAGCCGCGCGTCGGCGAGACCTTCGATGCCACGATTACCAGTGCGCTCGAATTCGGTCTATTCGTGCAGTTGAAGGAAATGCCCATCGACGGTTTGGTGCACATTTCCGCCATCCCGGGGGACTACTGGGAGCTGGAGGGGGGCGGCATGGGCCTGGTGGGCCAGCGCACGGGCCGACGCTGGCAGCTGGGGGATACGGTGCGGGTGCGTTTGACCCGCGTCGATCTCACGCAGCGCCAAATCGATTTCGAATTGCTGGACGCGGAGGGGGCCGCCGGCCGCGGGACGGTGCGGGCGCCGCGGCGCGGGGCCGGGGCACAGCGCGGAGGACGTGGCGGAGGCGCGAAACGCAGCGGGCGCGGCGGCCGTGACGGGCGCGGCGGGCGTGGCTGATTCAAAGCGCAACTTCGTCTACGGTCTCCATGCCATCAACGCGGTGCTCGATCGGGCGCCCGAGCGTCTTCTCGAGCTCTGGGTGGCGCAGCCGCGTGATGACGCGCGCACTCGCGATTTGCGCGATCGCGCGGAGCGGGCGGGCGTGCGGGTTCAGTCCGTGGGCGGCGATGCCCTGGTCAAGCTGGTGGGGGAAGTGGCGCACCAGGGAGCGGTGGCGGCCGTGCGGCCGCTCAAGGCCTGGGACGAGCACGATCTGCTGGGCGCATTAAGTCAAGTGGCCGGGGATCCGCTGCTGCTGATTCTCGACGGCGTCACCGACCCGCATAACCTCGGAGCCTGCCTGCGCACCGCGGATGCGGCGGGGGCGCATGCGGTGGTGATACCGAAGGATCGGGCGGCCGCGGTGGACGGGGTGGTGCGCAAGGTCGCGGCGGGCGCCGCCGAATTCGTCCCGGTGGCGAGCGTGACCAACCTCGCGCGGACCCTCGACATGCTCAAGGAACGCGGCATCTGGGTGGTGGGTACCGACGGGGAGGCGCTGCAAACCCTGTACGGGGCGGACCTGAAGCGACCGCTTGCGCTGGTGCTGGGCGCCGAGGGAAGCGGTATGCGGCGCCTCACGCGGGAGCGCTGTGATTTTCTGGTGCGCATTCCGATGGCCGGCCAGGTGGAGTCCCTCAATGTGTCGGTGGCCGCGGGGATTGCCCTGTTCGAGGCACGCCGGCAGCGGATGAGTTGACCTCGACCGCCCCGAGCGAGTATCCTTCGCGCTCTTTTTTCGCCGGCTGTCCGGCCTCACTCCTTGCCTCACCGCTCGCAACGGGAGGCTCAACCCAAAGGGAGCCTACAATGCGGCATTATGAAATCGTGCTTCTGGTCCACCCGGACCAGAGCGAGCAAGTTCCTGCGATGGTCGATCGCTACAAGGGCATGATCAGTGCCGGCGGCGGCGCGGTGCATCGTTTCGAGGATTGGGGCCGGCGCCAGCTGACATTCCCCATAGCCAAGGTGCACAAGGCGCACTACATCCTGCTCAACATCGAATGCGATCAGAAGACGCTCGCCGAACTCACCGGTTCGTTCCGCTTCAGCGACGCGGTGCTGCGCAGCCTGGTGGTGAAAATGGACGAGGCCGTCACCGAGCCTTCGCCGATGGCGCGAGCTCCGGATGAAAATGCCCGCCGCCACGACGACTTTGGCGACGATGGGGACGACGACGACATGCCCATGGGCGCACGGTAATAGGAGGCCAACATGGCACGGTTTTTTCGCCGCAAGAAGTTCTGCCGATTCACGGCCGACGACGTCAAGCAGATCGACTACAAGGATCTGACGACGCTGAAGAGCTACATCACCGAGACCGGCAAGATTGTTCCGAGCCGCATCACGGGTACGCGTGCTCACTATCAGCGCCAGCTGCAGCTCGCCATCCGTCGTGCGCGCTTCCTGGCACTGCTGCCCTACACCGACCAGCACTGAGCGGCATCAGCACATGGATATCATATTGTTGCAGAAGGTCGCGAACCTCGGTCAGATCGGCGATCGCGTCAAGGTGAAGTCGGGTTACGCACGGAATTTCCTGGTGCCCACCGGCCGAGCCACCATGGCGACGCCTGCCAATATCGCCAAGTTCGAGGCGCAGCGCCACGAGCTCGAGGCGAAGGCCAATAACGAACTGGCGGCGGCGCAGGCGCGCGCGCTCAAGTTCGAAAACTTCAAGCTGGAGCTCAAGGCCAAGGCGGGCGCGGAAGGCAAGCTGTTCGGCTCCATCGGCACCGCGGATATCGCCGAAGCGTCGGTCAAAGCGGGCCAGCCCATCAGCCGCAGCGAGGTGCGCATGCCGACGGGACCGATCCGCGTCACCGGTGACCACCTGGTGCAGCTGCACTTGCACACGGACGTTGATGTGACCTTGGCGGTCACCATCGTCGCCGAAGAGTAGCGGCCGGCAATCGCGTCCGACCGGGATTGCGCATGGCCGGTCGCGTCAGCAATCGTTCCTTTGGCCCGAGCGGAGCCTCGGGCGACGGCCTGCGGTTGCCGCCGCATTCGGTTGAAGCCGAGCAATCCGTCCTCGGCGGATTGATGCTGGATTCGGCGGCTTGGGACCAGGTCGCCGACCGCGTCCTCGCCGAGGATTTCTACCGCAATGATCACCGGCTGATTTTCGAAGCCGTTGCTGGGCTGATCGAGCGCAGCCAACCCTGCGACGCCGTCACCCTGTCCGGACACCTGGAGAGCCAGGGATTGCTCGATCAGGTGGGCGGGCTTGCCTACTTGGGATCGCTGGCGCGCGACACGCCCACCGCCGCGAATATTCGCGCCTATGCCGACATCGTGCGCGAGCGCTCGGTGCTGCGGCAGCTCATCACGGCCGGGAATCTCATCGTCGGCAGCGCGCTGGAGCCGGAGGGGCGCGAAGCGCGGGAAATCGTCGACGATGCGGAACGCGCGGTGTTCGAGATCGCCGAGGCGGGCTCCCGCGGCAAGGTGGGATTCAGGCCCATCAAGAGTATTTTGCCGGACGTGGTCAACCGCATCGATGAGTTGTATCACTCCGACGGCAAAATGACCGGCGTCTCCACGGGATTCAAACAGCTCGACGAAATGACGTCCGGCCTGCAGCCGGGTGACTTGATCATCATTGCCGGCCGTCCCTCCATGGGAAAGACTACGCTCGCCGTCAACATCGCCGAGAATGCTGCGTTGGGATCGAATAAATCGGCGGCAATCTTCAGCATGGAAATGTCGGCCGAATCGCTGACCTTACGCATGATTTCATCCCTGGGCCGCATCAATCAGAGCAATCTGCGCTCCGGACGACTGCAAGAAGATGATTGGCCGCGGATCGATTCGGCGATGACGCAGTTGAGCAACGCCAAGATCTACGTCGACGAAACCCCGGGATTGTCGCCCACCGAAATCCGCGCGCGTGCGCGCCGCTTGAAGCGTGAGCGCGGCCTCGACCTGATCGTGGTTGATTACTTACAGCTCATGCAGGTGCCGGGCAACAAGGAGAATCGCGCTACCGAAATCTCTGAGATTTCGCGGTCGCTGAAGGCCCTTGCGAAGGAATTGAAGGTGCCGGTCATTGCATTGTCGCAGCTCAACCGCGGCGTGGAGCAGCGAGTGGAGAAGAAGCCGGTGATGTCGGATCTTCGAGAGTCTGGTGCAATTGAACAGGACAGTGACCTCATTCTCTTGATCTATCGGGAAGAGGTGTACGACAAAAACACGACGCGCAGAGGCATCGCGGACATCATCATTGCCAAGCAGCGCAACGGCGCGACGGGCGACTTGCAGCTCACGTTCCTGGGCGAGTACACCAAGTTCGAGAACTACGCGCCGGAGTCGTACGCCGAGGGTGGCGGGCGACGAGCAATCATCGAGTGTTTACCGGAGACGGATGGAAGGTGGTTGCAGAGTTGGGACCCGGTTCTCGAGTCGCCGTGGCCCGGAAGTTTCCCAAGGTCACCAACCCGATGGATTGGTCGGACGCCGAGATCTCGCTGCTGGGTCACTTGATCGGCGACGGCAGCTACCTCGCGAATCAGCCTCTGCGCTACGCCACCGCGTCGGAAGCCAACAGCAAATTGGTCACCGAATGCGCGTTGGCGCTCGGGAGCACCGTCAAGCGGTATGCGGGCCGCGGCAAGTGGCACCAACTGCTCATTGCCGGCAATGGCAACCGCTGGCATGCGGCCGGCGTGGGTGCATGGTTGAAAGGCCTCGGCATATTCAATCAGCGTTCGCACCAGAAACATCTGCCGAGCCCCGTGTTCCAAATGAGCGATGCGCAAATCGGACTCTTGCTCAAGCATTTGTGGGCAACGGACGGTTGTATCCACGTGCGCCCCGCGGGCCAGCGCGGCGCCCCGGCCGTTTATTTCTGTTCATGCAGCGAACAGCTCGTTCGAGATGTAGCCGCACTGCTGCTGCGCTTGGGTATCGTCGGACGCATTTATCAAGTGAAGCAAGACAGTGGCAGACCTCTGTGGTCGGTGTATATCAGCGGATCCGAGCAGCAGGCTTTGTTTCTGGCCAAAGTCGGCGCGTTTGGACCGCGCGAAGCACCAGCGAAAATTCTGGCGGCAAAACTTGCCGTGACGCGTTCGAATCCGAATGTGGATACGTTGCCTCAGGAATTATATTCGCAGATCAAATCGTCGATGACTGCGCAGGGGTTGACCCGGCGCGAAATAGGGTCAATGCGCGGCACTGCTTTTTCGAGCGTTAATTTTCGGTACTCGCCCTCACGCGCGACGTTTAATTCTTATGTCGATTTGCTCCACAGCGACGCACTAAGGATTTGGTCAAATTCTGATCTCTTTTGGGATCGCGTTGTCGCCGTCGGCCTCGAAGGCGAGGAAGAAGTTTTCGATATGACGGTTCCCGGTCCGGCGAGTTGGCTGGCTGACGGAATTGTCAGCCATAACTCGGGCGCGATTGAACAGGATAGTGACCTCATTCTGTTGATCTATCGGGAAGAGGTGTACGACAAGAATACGACGCGCAGAGGCATCGCGGACATCATCATTGCCAAGCAGCGTAACGGCCCGACGGGCGACTTGCAGCTCACGTTCCTGGGCGAGTACACCAAGTTCGAAAATTACGCGCCGGAGTCCTACGCCGAAGGCGTGTTCCGGTGACGCCGCTCGAGTATCCGTGATGCCGCCGAGATATCCGTGACTCCGCTGGTCAGCGCGACGGTCGACTCCGGCGCGCTCCGTCACAATCTGAACGTCGTGCGGCAATGGGCGCCGAAGTCGCGCGTCATGGCCGTCATCAAGGCCAATGCCTACGGTCACGGCCTCGTCGCGGTGGCGCGCGCCCTCGAATCCACCGACGCCTTTGCGGTGGCGCGGGTCGACGAAGGACTCACGCTGCGCGCGGCCGGCATCAATACGCCCACGGTACTTCTCGAGGGCGTCTTCGATCGCGAGCAGCTCGACGCGGCAGCCGGCGCCAACTTCGAGCTCGTCGTGCACACCTCCGAGCAGATCGAACTGCTACGAACGGCCGCGGCGGGCGCGCGATTCAAGGTGTGGCTCAAGCTCGACAGCGGCATGAATCGGCTCGGCTTCAAAGGCGCGGCGTTTGGCGCTGCGCATGCGGCCTTGAGTGCCTTGGAAAGCGTGCAGTCGCCGGTGAACTTGTTCACGCATCTGGCCTCTGCGGATCTGCCGGAGTTGCCCAGCACGTCCGAACAACTGGCGCTGTTCGCCGCCGCGACGGGATCTCTGTCCGGTGAACGCAGTCTGGAAAATTCCGCCGCCATGTTGAGTTTTCCGGAGCACCAAGCCGATTGGGTGCGGCCGGGCCTCCTGCTCTATGGCGTCTCGCCGTTCACCGGCTCCATCGGCGCCGACTATGGTCTGCGGCCCGCCATGACCCTGCGTTCGCACGTGATTGCGGTCAAGGATCTCTCGCCCGGGGAGCGGGTGGGTTACGGCGGCGACTGGACCGCAATCCGCCCCACGCGCCTGGCGGTGGCGGCCGTGGGATACGGCGACGGATATCCGCGGAGTTTGCCCTCGGGTGCGCCTGTGCTGGTCAACGGCGAACGCGCGGGTCTGGTAGGCAGGGTGTCGATGGATATGATCGGCATCGATGTCACCAATCACTGGGCGATCCCGTCGTCCTCTGGGGAGAGGGGCTGCCGGTGGAGGAAATCGCGGTGTGGGCGGACACCATCCCCTATGAGCTGCTGTGTGGGATCAGCCAGCGCGTGGCGGTAAACTTGCGCTGAGTAACGGCCTCGATCGGGTATTCAAGCGCTCGGGCGGTAATTAGCTCTCGAAGAACCCCATCTTCACGCCGGCCAGCTGCACCACATCGTTGTCGTTCAGGCGGCGGGCCTGAGGCCCGATCGGTACGCCGTTGACCTGCGGGAAATCGTTTTCCTTGCCGCTGTCGACGTGCACGATGAAATAGCCCTCGGCGCGTCGGGTGATGGCCGCCACCTGCACGCCCGGACGGCCCAGTGTGGTGAGCGCCTTGGTAAGCTCGAGTTCGCGGCCGGCGAAGGCGCCGCTCAACACCTGCAGCTTGGCTTTCGGCAGCGCCGTCGCATTGTCCGGCACGCCGGGGCGCTTGTTCGCCGCCACGGCCTTGGCGGCTTGATCCACCGCAACGCCAACACGCCGGATGCGTTCTTCACCCTGAGTGCTCGGGGTGATGACCATGGTCTTTTCGAATTCGTCCTGCTCGGTGTCGCCGTCCTGGCTGTCGACGAAGCGCAGCTGATGATGGCCGACGGTGATCACGTCACCGTGCTGCATGGCGTGTTTCTTGATCAGTTTGCCGTTGACATACGTGCCATTGGTGCTGTTCAAGTCTTCCAAGAAGGAATCGTTCAGAATATTGATGATGAGCGAGTGATGGCCGCTCACCGCCGGATTGTCGATACGAATATCATTGTCCGGAAGGCGCCCGATCGTATAGCGCTCCTTATTCATGTTGTATTCCGCGAGGATCGAACCATCCAAGCTGAGCATCAGGCGTGCCATTCAGACTCCATATCCCTAACCGAACCATCCCAAGATTTTGTCAAATATACGCCGGTGCGCGGGGAACGGCTCGGCTACGTGAGCCATGATGACCGACACATTATCCCGCCCGCCGTTATCGTTAGAGAGCTGTATCAATTGCTTAGCAACTGTATCAAGATTAGCACTAAAGGTGCTGATTGTTAAGTGAATATCCTCGTCCTCGATCATGTCCGAGAGACCGTCGGAGCAGAGCACGTAATAGTCAGACTTCTGCACCGGCTGTTCATGGATCTCCACTTCGACGTTTTGCTCGACTCCCAGGGCGCGCGTGACGTAATTCTTGTTGGTCGCCCGCTGGGCCTCCTGCTGCGAGTAGAACCCGCGGTCGACCAGCTCCTGCAGCAGGGAATGATCCAGAGTCATCTGCTCGAATCGATTGTCGCGCAAGCGGTAAAGCCTTGAATCCCCGACATGCGCGATCGACATCTTGTTGTCGTGGAACAAGCACGATACCACCGTAGTGCCCATACCCTCACATTGAGGCTGGGTCTTGGAAGTGTGGTAGATGATTTTGTTGGCTCTGTGAATCGCATCACGCAAGATGATGCTCCGGGCACGCTCAGATCCTCGCGCATGACTGCGTCACGAACCAGATTGATGATGGTCTTGACGGCGATGCCGCTCGCCACCTCACCCGCGTTATAGCCCCCCATGCCGTCGGCCAATACGTAGAGACCGATGTCGGCTTCGGTGCCGATCATGTCTTCGTTGTGCTCGCGCACCTTTCCCGTGTCGGTCAGTGCCACGCTCGCGATTTTCCCCCTCAGACTCATGGGCTTTGTCCAATCATGGCAGTCCACTCGGTATTCGCGACCGACAGTCTTCCAGAGCTGCGGCCATATGGGCCCCAGAGTCGTACCGCGCATCGGGATTCTTGGCGAGCGCGCGGTCGATGACGCTCTCGACGCAGGCAGGCAGATCCGGCCGGAAGGCTCGCAACGGCGGGTGCGGCGCTTCGGCAATCTGCTGCATCAGCCCGGTCATCGAATCTGCGGTGAAAGGAAGCTGGCCGGTCAACAATTGAAATAGGCTAACACCCAGCGAAAACAAGTCCGAGTGACCTGTCACAGTTCGCCCCTCGAGCTGCTCCGGCGACATGAAGGAAGGGGTGCCGAGCACGATGCCCGTGCGCGTGCTGCCGGCGCCGGAGAGACGCGCAATCCCGAAGTCGGTGATTTTCAACGTGTCGGTGCTGGGATCGTACATCAGGTTCGCCGGCTTGATATCGCGGTGAACGACCTGCTGTTTGTGGGCAAATCCCAGAGCGTCGGCTGTGCGGCCGATCACATCCAACACCTTTCGCGGCTCCAAGAGACGATCGGATTTCGCATAGTCGCTGAGATGCCGGCCTTTGAGATATTCCATCGCGATGTAGGCGAGTCCGCGCTCTTCGCCGACATCGTAGATGGTCACGATGTTCGGATGATTGAGACGGCCGGCGGTCTCCGCTTCGCGAAAGAAGCGTGATCGGGCCTCGACGAGTTCGGCGTCGCTGAATTCGCTGGCGAGCGGTATGGCCTTGATTGCCACCATGCGGTTAATGGCCGTATCGCGCCCCAGATAGACAATCCCCATCGCGCCGCGGCCGATTTCGCGTTCGAGCTGATACCGGCCGAGGCGCTGTACCGCGGCTGCCTCGGGCGCGGCCTCATCGGCGCAGCCGGCCGCCGCCAGCGCGGCCGCCGTCGGAACCGGGGCCGGGATTATGATGGGTTTGTCGGGGGCGGGCGGTGCGGCTTTCGGTTTGGCGCGCTCGGCGTCCATCAGACGACGCAGGCGGGCGGCGACGTCTCGATAGGTGTTGTCGAAGCGTGCCAGGTGGCGGTAGACGGCGGTGGCTTGCGTCCCCCGGCCGCGCGTTTCCAGCTGGCTGCCGAGCGTGTACAAATCACCCAGCACGGTGGCGGTGGGTTTGCGGCCCTTGAGTTCGGCAAAGCGCTGTTCGAAATTGTCGAGCAGCCGTGCGGTTTCGGTACCCACGGGTCTCGGGATGGTCGGTGCTGGGGTCGAGGCCGCCGATGCGGCGAAGCGGCTCCAGAGAAGAAGCCCTGTTCCGGCGGTCAATAGAGCTATCCCCGGAAGCCATAGCCAGGTGTCCAGATTTGCGATCAGGCGGAGCAATAGGCCCGAGCCTAAGGTCCCCACGCCCACTATCGCTGCTATCAGCCCAAATTTGCGCATGCAATAGACATAATCCAAATCCAGAAGGGCGGCAGTATAGGTGATCGGGCCGCGGTAACTGCAATGCTAAAGTCACAAATCGAATAAGGTAAGCCGATGGCGAAGTCCAAAGAGGTCTTTATCTGCCAGAACTGCGGAGCGTCTTCTCCGAAATGGCAGGGGCAGTGTCCCGCTTGCGGCGAATGGAACACCCTGATCGCCGAGCTCCAATCGACGACTACTCGAAAACCCCCGGTATCGGCCAGGGTTCCCCGGACGGATGCCTCCTCGTCGCTGGCCGCCGAAGCCGTTCTCGAACAATCCCGGCTGACCACCGGCTCGACCGAGCTCGATCGGGTGCTGGGCGGCGGTCTGGTGCCGGGGTCCGTCACCCTGATCGGCGGCGATCCGGGGATCGGAAAATCGACGCTGATGCTGCAGGCGGCGGCGGCCCTCAATGGGTTGGGACCGGTGCTCTATGCCACCGGGGAAGAGTCTTTGAAACAGGTCGCACTTCGGGCTCGCCGGCTGGGCCTCGAGGACGCCACCGCCCGGCTGATGGCCGAGACCTGCGTGGAAGACATCTTGGACGCGACGTCGGGTCTTGCCGCGCGGGTACTGATCGTGGATTCCATCCAGACCATGCACTCGGAGCGAATTGAATCGGCGCCGGGCGCGGTCTCCCAGCTGCGCGAGTGCACGGCGGAGCTGGTGCGCTTCGCGAAAGCCAGCGGCACGGCGGTGCTGCTCGTCGGGCACGTCACCAAGGAAGGGCAAATCGCAGGCCCCCGGGTGCTCGAACACATGGTAGACACGGTGCTGTACTTCGAGAGCGACACCGGCAGCCGCTATCGCGTGCTGCGCTCGGTGAAGAACCGCTTCGGCGCCGCCAATGAAATCGGGGTGTTCGCCATGGTCGAGCAGGGCTTGCGCGAGGTCACCAATCCCTCGGCGATTTTTCTGTCGCGGCATGCCGAACCGGTTCCCGGCAGCGTCATCACCGTGATGCGCGAGGGAACGCGCTCGCTGCTGATCGAAGTGCAGGTGCTGGCGGATGCAGCCTTGAGCGCCAATCCGCGCCGGGTGGCGGTCGGCATCGACGGCAATCGCCTCACGATGCTGCTGGCGGTGGCGCATCGCCACGCCGGATTGCAATTGCAGGGCCAGGATGTTTTTGCCAATGTCGTCGGCGGAGTGCGCTTGGCGGAGACTGCCGGAGATTTGGCCATTGTGATGGCCGCGCGGTCGAGCTTGCGGGACCTGCCGGTTCCCAATTCCCTGATCGCGTTCGGCGAGCTGGGGCTGGCGGGCGAGATTCGCCCGGTGCCGTTCGGCGAGGAGCGCCTGCGCGAGGCGGCGAAACACGGCTTCAAATCAGCGGTGGTTCCCGAGGCGAACGTGCCTAAGCGCCTCCCCGAGGGAATGTCGGTCCGCGGAGTGACGCGCTTGAATCAGGCGCTCGACGCGTTCTAGTGTCGCAGCACGGTGGTGGATTTGATGGGTGCGCAGGGTCTGGGGGGAGAGGGAGCGTCGAGGCAACGGGGGAGCAGTTGCCTCGACGCTCCCTCTCCCCCCCAGACCGTTCACGCCGGCCGGGCAACATCCGCGCGCCGGCAGCATCGGCACTCGGATGTCGGCCGGCACGAGCACTCGTTCGGGAGGGGAAGAAGCCTCGAGGCAACTGCTCCCCCGTTGCCTCGAGGGTTCTTCCCCTCCCGAACGAGCTCATGGCGGCGTGGGCTTCGAGCATGTAATCCGCCATTTTCAAGGTCGTGCCCGGTTCGGGAATGGTCTCCAGGAATTCCACGATCAAGCCGTTCAAGGTTTTGGGGCCGTCGGTCGGCAGGTTCCAGCGCATGGATCGATTGAGCGCGCGGATGGTGGCCGATCCATTGACGACGAAGCTGCCGTCGGCCTCGGCGTGCACGTCTTTGTGCATCATGGTCGCGGGATCGGTCGTGAACTCGCCGACGATCTCTTCGAGTATGTCTTCGAGCGTCACGAGCCCCTGAATATCGCCGTACTCGTCGACGACGAATGCCATGCGGCGCTTGTCGCGCTG
>WNFJ01295772.1_pt1 | contig 20443 bp, 19 predicted proteins | sample 5400461 | NCBI WGS metagenome assembly WNFJ01 (sample SAMN13153349, study PRJNA577476) | soil metagenome | isolation source: 115 cm saprolite on Douglas fir-dominated hillslope | place: USA:California | collected 2013-09-17
AATTTCAAGGAGAGGACAGCGGCGAGACTTCCGAAAATATAGAAGTCATACCACTCGATCATCGTTCCCACGGACGAGGCAAGAATCACTCCCCAGATGTTGGGTGCGGCGGTACCGCCCATCGGAATTGTGTTTGCACGGCTGGCCATGCTTCCTCCTCTGAACTCCGACCTTTTCGCGACAGTGTGGCGCCAGCCGATCGCTCTTGCGAACGAGGCCATCGGACACACTTCAACCGACGTCGCTTTCCCTTCCTCGTGACCCCACCTTGCGACTCGCGTTTGGGTCGCGAGCCGGGACTTCCGTGGCGGAAGGGTCCTGGAACGCCCCCGTTCATATACGGGTCGGCGTTGGTTGTCAAGAAATGACTTAGCGCGAAATTGGAAGATCAGGAGGTATACCGCCTCGGCGATTTGCTGCGCTTTCGCCTGAGCAAATGGCGGAGCCTTCTTTGGAGGACGAACCGTATTCGTGATAAAACTTCTGTTTGAACCTGCAGACTGCTATCTTCCTTTTTTTTGCCGGCGCGCTCGGAGGCGGAATCAACGCTGTTGCCGGCGGCGGAAGTTTTGTCGCCTTCCCCGCTCTTTTGTTTAGCGGCGTTCCGCCAATCCCGGCCAACGCCACGAATACTCTGGCGCTCTGGGTGGGAACAACCGCGAGCGGTGGCGCCTATCCTCAGAAGCTGAACATCGCACGCCGCGTGATGATTCCGCTGGTGCTCACCAGCATTCTCGGCGGCCTGGCCGGAGCATTCCTCTTGATCAAGACGCCAGCGCAGACTTTTCTGCACGTGCTGCCGTGGCTCATGCTCGGCGCCACTTTGCTGTTCGCCTTCGGCAAGCATCTGACCGGGCGGATTTCAGCCGGCATTTCCAACGACGCTACCAACGCGGCGGTCGCGGGCGCTTCCATCTTTGAGTTGCTCGTCGCTGTTTATGGCGGCTATTTCGGCGGCGGCATCGGCATCATGAATCTGGCGATGCTTGCGGCGCTCGGCATGACCGACATTCACGCCATGAACAAGCTCAAAGTAATTCTGGGCGGAGTCATCAACGGTGTCGCCACGGTCACTTTCATCGTGACCCGCGCGATCGTTTGGCCGCAGGCCATTGTCATGACCGCAGGCTCCCTGCTGGGCGGTTACTCGAGCGCGCATTTTGCCCAGAAGCTCCCGCAATCCTGGGTGAAGTCCTTCGTCATTCTCGTTGGAACCGCGATGACCATTTATTTCTTCATTCGCCGCTATCGCTAGGGCCAGACGGAGAACCGTTTCGAACGCGTCGAATTCTCTTCTTCCTGCAGCAGCTTTTGATATAGTCCGCGCTGCCATGTCCACTGCCGAAAGCCATCCTGAAGCGCCGCCCCCCAAACCTACGCCGCTCACGCGAAATCAAGTCCGCGGATTCTGGGCTTCGTGGGGAGGCTGGACGCTCGACGGGATGGACTCGTTCATCTACGCGCTGGTGCTGGTGCCTTCCTTGCGGGAATTGCTGCCGCGTTCGGGCATCGCGGCGACCAAAGGCAACATCGGCTATTACGGCGGATTACTTTTCGCCCTGTTCCTCTGCGGATGGGGACTCGCGTTCCTGTGGGGTCCGGTCGGCGACAAATTCGGCCGCGTTCGAACGTTGATGCTCACCGTCGTGTGGTATTCCGTGTTTACGTTTCTCAGCGCCGTGGTCACGAATGTCTGGCAACTCGCCGTGTTGCGCCTGCTGGCAGGAATCGGCATCGGCGGCGAATGGGCCATGGGAGGCACTTTTGTCGCCGAAGAGTGGCCGGAAAACCGGCGTCGCGCCGGCGCAGGCTACATGCACACGGGTTATTACGTGGGAGTTTTTCTAGCGGCGCTGCTCAACTTTGCGATTGGAAGCAAATTTGGCTGGCGCACCATGTTTGCCGCCGGCGGATTGCCGGCGCTGTTGCTGGCTTGGGTGCGCCACGGCGTGACCGAGCCTGCGTGCTGGAAGCGGAAAGAAGGAGTCGTTCGAACGTGGCGGATCTGGCAACCGTTCGCGAACCTTTTTTCCAGCACCTTGCGCCGCAGAACGATTTTGAATTCCTTGTTTATGCTGGCTTCCATTTGCGGCCTCTGGGCTGGAACCGTATACGTTCCCGCTGCGGTAACCGTGCTTGCCGAAGCAGCTGGGAGAACCGGACCACTCGCGGTGCAGCTCGCTTCGCGCGCGACCATGCTTGTTTCGTTTGCAACCATTCTTGGTTGCCTGGCCATGCCCTGGCTCGCCGATAAACTCGGGCGGCGCGGCGCGTTAGGATTCTTCTTCACGCTGATGATGGTTTTCATTGCGCTAACGTTTGGAATGGTTTTCCATCTCGGGGGAACGGCTCTTCCCTGGTTTTTCGTTTGCCTTTTCTTTCTCGGTTTTGGCGGCGCGAACTTTGCCGTCTATACGCTTTGGCTGCCGGAGCAATACCCGACGGAATGCCGCGCCAGCGCTTTTGCCTTCTCCACTTCCTTTGCGCGTTTCGCCGGTGCCGGCATCACCTTTCTGGTGGGCGCCGGCGTCCAGCATTTTCAATCCCTGGGGCCGCCCGTCGCGCTCACGTCTATCGCTTTCGCCATTGGTCTGCTGCTTATTCCCTTTGGAGTGGAAACCCGTGGGCAGACCCTTCCGGCTTAGGTTATCGCCGCAGCGATTCGCCTGACTCGCCACGAATCGATGCATCCAGGATTTGTATCGTGTGTACCACGGGAATCTTCTGGTCGTGACGTGCCAAAGCGGACTGCATTTGCAAAATGCATCCGGGATTTCCTGTTGCTACTACATCCGTTTTCAATGATGCGATGAGTTGCGCCTTGCGATCGCCAAGCGCGTTGGCCGCGTCCGGCTGCACCAGGTTGAAAATTCCCGCCGAGCCGCAACAGATAGCAGCTTCGGGGATTTCGGCGAGCTCCAGCCCGGGAATCCCGGAAAGTAAAGTGCGAGGTTGCGACCGCACGCCTTGTGCATGCTGCAAGTGGCACGAATCGTGGAACGCGACTCGCAGCTTAAGCGCGTGGCGCTCGGCGCGCGGCTCGAGTTCTGCTAAGACTTCGCTGACGTCTTTACACTTGGCGGCAAAGGCTTTGGCTCGCTCTGCGTAATCGGGATCATCCCGGAGCAAATGGCCGTACTCTTTTACATTTGACCCGCATCCTGCCGCGTTGGTCACGATGGCGTCGACGTTTGCGTGTTCGAACGCCTCGATCGTCTTTCTCGCCAGCTCCAAAGCCGCTTCTTCCTCTCCCGCGTGCACCAACAGAGCGCCGCAACACGGCTGCGCCTGAGGTGCAACGACTTCGCATCCTTCGGCGGCCAGAACGCGCGCCGTGGCCGCATTGACTTGTGGGAAAAATTCGCGCTGCACGCAACCCAGCAGCAAACCGACGCGGCGTCGCTTCGTCCCCGTTGCTGGCGTGACCTCCGCAACCGCTTCCCCCGGGCCGAGCTTTGGAAGCAGCGCCTCCATTGCTTGCAGTTTTTTCGGCAGCAACCTCAGTAGACCCAATTCGCGTACCACAGCCTGCAATCCGGATTTTTGATAGACCAGCAACGGCAAACGCATTCTCCGCAAACGATCCGGCTGCGTAAACGTTTCGAACATGAATCGCCTGTGGAGTTTTTCTCCTCGCGGGCGTTCCGTCTTTCGCTCGATCTGCGCGCGCGTGGCCTCGATGAGTTTCCCGTAGTCCACCCCCGAAGGGCATGCCGACATGCAAGCCATGCAGCCCAGGCAGCTGTCGAAATGGCTCACCCAGTTCGCATTCATTTCCGCGGCGCCTTCGCCCGCGAGTTTCATCAGGTAAATGCGCCCGCGCGGCGAATCCATTTCCTGCCCCCACAGCACATAGGTCGGACACACCGGCAAACAGAATCCGCAATGCACGCACTTTTCGATGATCTCGTTCGAAGGTGGGTGATGCGCGTCGAAGGCGCTCTCTGCTTCCTTTTTTGCGATCGTTTCTTCCATCAGATGCCACCCACGAACCGGCCCGGATTCAGAGTGCTTTTCGGATCGAGTTGCTGCTTCACCGCTTTCATCAAGGGGAGGGCATCGCCGCCCTTGCCCCAGGTGTCGAACGCCGGCATCTTTTCCGGACGATGGAGCGCGACCAGCGATCCGCCCTGACCCTGCAGTTCGCCGCGCAACCTTTGAAACGCGCTGCACAATGCCTCGGCCTCGCCTTCCAACCGCAGCCAACCGAGGCCCGTTGCATACATTAATGATCTCCATCGGAGCTTGTGCTCGCTCGCGGCGCGTTTCACCAGGTCCATGGTACGAGCCAGGGTTGCCGGCAAGATACTGATTTTCGCGATGGCCGTGCTGGAGGAATCGGAAGACGCCCAGAGTTCCTCGCGTGCCGCCCACCTTGATGGGGAGGCCTCCGAAATGCTTGCAAGCGCGGATAATTTTCGCAGTTGCGCCTCTTGTGCCGCGAGGCCCGCTTCCGTGCCTTCAAATAAAATGTCAGAGACCGGCGAAGCGTCACTTGAGAAATGAGATTGGAAAGAAGTGTGAGCGAGCTTCGAATTCTGAACCGCGAGGACGAACTGCTGCATCTCCACAGCATCGGCAGAGGAGATGGAAAACGAACGCGTGTTCCTGGGAACTGGATGGAGCCGGAACACAGCGCGAGTAATAACGCCGAGCGTGCCCAGCGCGCCTGTGACCAGTTTCGGAAGATCATAGCCAGCGACGTTTTTCACTACTTTGCCGCCGCTGCTGGCGAGCGTGCCGTCCGGCAACGCAATGGTGACGCCGATGATTAGGTCCCGCAGCGCGCCAAAACGCAAACGCAGCGCGCCGCTGTCGTTGGTGGAAAGCACGCCGCCGATGGTGGCTTTGCTTGGCCACAGTGGATCGAGCGCCAGCCGCTGCCCATGTTGCGCGAGCGTTTCCTGCAATGTTTGAATCGTGCAGCCGGCTTCGACGCTCACGGTGAGGTCCGCCCAAGCGTGTTCGATGATCTTACTCAACCGCGCCGTCGACAAAATCAAATCCGCGCGTGCTGGCGGATTTCCCCACCCGAGTTTCGTTCCACCGCCCCGCGGAATTACCGCCACACCAGCGTCATTCGAAAGCCTCAGGATTTCGGCAACTTCTTGTTCCGTTCCCGGCGCGACTACCAGCTTCGGCTGCACTCCGGCCACGCCATCCGCGGCAGTTGCTGACCGCGCACACCCACTCCCGGCCAGCGCAAGGAATTTGTCGCGTAATGCTGAAAGCTGGCTGCTCGCTTCGGATTTGATTGCGGCGTCCATCGGCGGGCGTCAGTAGCGCTCCGCGATCCCGGCGGATTCAGTCGGGTGGGGCACGTATTCGCCGGGTTTCTCGCCGCACAGGCGCGGAGTCGGAAAAATTTTTGTGGGATTCGCAAGCTGCAGCGGATCAAAAGCGCAGCGAACGCGCTGCATGGTTGCAAGATCGGGCTCCGCAAACATCTTGGGCATGACTTTCTTCTTGTCTTCGCCTACCCCGTGCTCGCCGGTGATCGAGCCACCCGCTGCGATGCACAATTCCAGAATCTTGCCGGACAGTGCTTCGGCGGCTTCTTCCTGGCCGGGAATTCGCATATCGTAGAGAACGAGCGGGTGAAGATTGCCATCCCCCGCATGAAACACGTTCGCCACGCGCAGGCCGGCCTCTTTGCTCAGCCGTTCAATTTCACGCAGCACCCGCGGAAGCGCGGTGCGCGGAATCACTCCGTCTTGAACGATGTAGTTGGGAGAGATGCGTCCCATGGCGGCGAAAGCAGATTTGCGGCCCTTCCAGACCAGCGCGCGTTCCGCGTCGGACTTTGCCATGCGAATTTCCCACGCGCCATTCGAACGGCAGATTTCCGTGACATCGGTCATCAAGTTCTCGACTTCGGCGAGCGGGCCATCGAGCTCGACCAAAAGCAGGCCGCCACAATTCGGATAGTTGGGGTGCACGGCGGCTTCGGCGGCTTGGATCGAGAGATTGTCCATCATCTCGATCGCCGCGGGGAGCATTCCCGCGGCGATAATTCCACTCACAGCCGCGCCCGCTTCGTTTGTGGATGGAAAAGCGGCGAGAAGCGTTCGAACGCACTCGGGCCGCTTCACGATGCGAAGAATTATTTTTGTTGCGACCCCGAGCGTGCCTTCGGAGCCGACGAAAACACCGGCGAGGTCATAGCCGGGCGTGTCCAGCGTTTTTCCGCCGAGATGAATCAGTGTGCCATCGGGAAGAACCACTTCCAGTCCAAGCACGTGCGTGGTGGTGAAGCCGTACTTTAGGCAATGCGCTCCGCCTGAATTTTCCGCCACGTTTCCGCCGATGCTGCAGATTGATTGCGAGGAAGGATCGGGCGCATAGAAATATTCCTGAGGCGCGACGCGCCCGGTGACGTCAAGATTGATGACCCCGGGTTCGACGACCACTCGCGCGTTCGGAAAATCAACTTCCAGGATGCGATTCATGCGCGCGAGGCCGATGACAATCCCGCTTTCCACGGGGAGTGCGCCGCCGCTCAAGCCGGTGCCGGAGCCGCGCGCGACGAAGGGGATCCGTTCGCGATGACAGATTCGAACGATGGCCTGAACTTGTCCCGTGCAAGTGGGAAGCAGGACCGCGCTAGGCTGCACGCGAAAATTGGTAAGGCCGTCACATTCGTAGGTCTTCAGTTCTTCGGACGAAGAAATCAGCCCGCGGCCGTCGACGACCGCTCGAAGCTCATCAAGAATGCGCGCTTCCATAGGATTCATTCACCGCAACCAAAGAAGAAGCTTGCCCCATCAGTGAATGAAGTTCAACCCGCTCGGGATGAATTGCGGGAAGACGTAAGCATATAGCATGACGATGATGCCGACGATGGCCGCCAGCGCTACGGAATGCCAAAAAACAAAACGGAAGATCGAGCCTTCGTTGCCAACCTGGTTGGTGGCCGCCGTGGCGATGCAGATCGATTGCGCGTCGATCATTTTGCCCATGACGCCGCCGGCGCTGTTCGTCGCGCACATCAGAATGGGGCTCAAATTCAACTGTTGCGCGGTGATTTTTTGCAATCCGCCGAAGAGGACGTTCGAAGACGTGTCGCTGCCCGTGAGCGCCACGCCGAGCCAGCCGATGAATGTACCGAAGAACGGAAAGAACCACCCCGTACGCGTGAAAGCGAGACCGAGAACTGCGTCCATGCCGGAGTAGCGCGTGACGTAGCCGAGGCCGAGCATGCAAGTCATGGCCACAATGGCGAACCGCAAGCGCACAAGAGTTTGGCCAAAAATTTTAAAGAGTTTGCCTGGCCCGAGTCCGAGAAGGAAGCCGGCAAAAATCGCCGACAGAAAGCAGCCCGTCCCAGTCGCTGTGAGCCAATTGAAATCGAAGCGCGCGCCCTCTGGTGCAGGCTTCACCACAACGGGCGCCGTTCGAAACACTTTGTTGTGCAAGTACGGCCAGTCCCATCCTGCGGGGCCCGGGCGAGGTTTGCCGTCAGGAAGCGTAACCTTGAACGCGGGCGTCGTTGCCTTATTCATCGCCAGCTTTACGGTTGGCAATCCCCAGGCCAACACAACCATGGAGAGAATCGCGAAGGGCAGCCACGCCTTCGCGATTTGCCCGCCAGAAAAATGTTTCACGGAGGCTCTCGCCTCCACCGCCGTTACCGCCTGTTCGTCCGCGAATCGCCAAATTTTCTTTGGCTGCCAGAAACGAAGGAACAGCATCGTGGCGATCAGTGAAACCACGCCGGCGGCGATGTCCACGAGGTTGCTATCCATGTGATTGGCCCAGAACCATTGCGTGGCGGCAAAGGATCCGCCAACAACAAGAATAGCTGGGAGGACTTCGAACGTTTCCGACCAACTGACCATTGCGCGCACCAGCCAGAAGGGCACGATAACCGCGGTGATGGGGAGAATACGGCCGACCATTGCGCTCAGATCGCTCTCCGGCAGACCCGTGACGCTCGCCAGCGCGTGCACGGGAGTTCCAATCGCGCCCCAGGCGACGGGCGCGGTGTTGGCGATTAAGTTCAGCGCGGCAGCTTGGAAGGGCTTGAAGCCGAGCCCGATCATGAATGCGCCCGCAATGGCCACGGGCGCGCCGAATCCCGCGCAGCCCTCGATGAAAGCGCCAAAACAAAACGCGACGAGAAGGAGCTGCAAGCGGCGATCCGGAGTGATGGCGGCGACCGACTGCTTCATGATTTCGAACTGGCCGGTCTCCACGGAAATGTCGTAAAGAAAAACGGCAGCGATGACGATCCAAACAATTTTCAGGAGTCCGAAAGCCGAGCCGTAAAAAAAGCTGCTCACCGCCAGCAGCGCCGGCATTTTGAAAGCCACTATTGCCATGATGACAGCGGTCGCGGCGCCCGCGACCGCGCACAAGTGCGCCCGCACTCTCAAGCCCGCCAGCAAACCCAGCAGCACGATGATGGGCAGCGCCGCAACGAGCGTCGAAAGCCACCAATGGCCCAGGGGATCGTAATTTTGATTCCAGGTCACAGCGGACCTCCAGCACATCCGGAGAACGGCAAGTTCGGTCGCTGAGATACTTCGTTACGGCGTTGTTGTCAAGCCTTAACTATTTCTTCGCTGGTCCTCCTTTGTCGGTGTGGAAAAGCTTGTTGGCGCGAAAAGAGTTGTGCCGCGACAGCCAGCAGGGCGGGGAAGCAGACGAGAACGTAGCGTGGCTCGCAGGTTGACAATTGCGTGAGGAATGCCGTGCGAACAAAAACGTACAAAACGATCAGCAAGACGCTAGGATTGGTGCGGCAGAACCATGCGGCCGCAAGGGCCATTCCAACGTACAGAACATTGAGCAACGCCAAGCCGAGCGTAACTTCGAAATCCGTAGGGTTGCTGCGGTAACTTTCGGCGAGTGGCCAGAAGCGTCCGGAAAAAGGAAGCAGCGTGATGCGCGGAGTGAACCACATCGCGGCGGCGCGTTCGATGGGGATCCACACGTACGTGCGAATCGGATGATGCCGCGTACGTTCGCGGGCGAGCTCGGCGAATTCGAGGTCCAGCGAACGCGCCATGCCGGGCGTGCGATTGTAGCGATCCAGCAGGGAAGCGACGCGAGAAAATTCTTCCGGCGAATCCACCGCGTAGGCCGGAAGATTTTTTACGTCGATCGGCTGCGTGGGCAATTTCCAAGTGAAAAGGTACGCATCGCGAAAACGAAACATCCAGGTTTTCGTCCACGCATAAAACCCGGTCGGCAGGACGTCGCCGTAGGTTTCCGCGTAACGCGGCGCGAGAAACTGCGTGCGTCCCAGACTGAGGGCATTGCGCGCGGCCCACGGCGCTACCGGCACCAGCAACCCAACGAGCATCCACAGAGTCGCGACGGAGAGCCGTTTCCAATTTGCTGGAGCGCGATAGCGCAGCCAAAGCGCGAGCAACACGGTGAAAAGAAGCAACGGCGTTTCCGGGCGAACGAGTGTGCCGAGACCAACAACGAGTCCGCCCGCGAACCAAGTTTTTGCCGCGCGAATTACATCGCAGTCCGAGGAAATTCGATTAATCTCCATTCCCGCCGGCGACAGAAAAATCAGCAGCGCGAGCGTAGTGAAAAATGTTGCCAGCACCTCGGTGAGCGGAACCGCGGCGTAATTTGCGGTGAATGGGCAAAGAGCCGTGAGCCAAAGAGCCGCGGCGGCGACGTGGCCGCGAGCACGGTCCGAGGCGCCAGCCGCCAAGCGAGAGGCGATGCCCGCGGCCAGGACGCATGTGGCAAGATCCACGACGGCTTGCGCGAGCGTGACCGCTTTTCTGCCGGTGCCAGCCAAAAGATAAATCGCAGCGAGGAATGCCGGATAGCCGGGGACGCGCGCATCCGATGCGAGAAGCTGCCCGTGGGAGTAGAAACCATAGATGCCGTGGTAGACCCAGTTGCGGGCAAGCTCTTCGTAATAGGCGGTGTCGCCGGAATAGAAGGGGAAACGCCAGACGAAGAAGAGGCGCAGCGCAAGTCCGGCGAGGAGCGCGGGCAAGAGATGTTTGTAGAGAGTCTTGGGGAACATGGGTGCGGCCGACGCTGAATCGGAATGCACGGGCATTGTAGCAAGCGCGGGAACGGCGGAAAAACCAGGCTGGCAAAGGCTTGACACTCAAGGTAAAATCTCTGGAAATGGCTAACGCACCCGAAGTTGTGAAAGCGCCAGGGATGGTGCCGGACGAGCAAAAGTTTGAACCGCGCTCGAAGGGAATCGTCACCGCACGCAAGAAGAAGCCCAAAGAACTGGCCGTAATCACCGAGTGCTGCACGGGTTGCGCGGGATCGCCGGCCTGCGTGGAGTACTGCCCGGTGGAAGATTGTATGTTCTGGGTGCCAGACGAGGACAATCCGCCGTTCGGACGCATCCAGATTGACCCTCTCCAGTGCATCGGGTGCAAGAAGTGCCTCAGCAAAGGCCCCGATGGCTGCTTCCTGGATGGCTGCCCGTGGGACGCCATCGTCATGGTGGACACCGCCGAAGTGGAAAAAGAAGTCGGCCCCATGGCGTACTGAAATCCGTGTTCCGCGCCCCGTGTTCCGTGGAAGAGGGATCCCTCGTCGCGATGCTCCTCAGGATAGAAATTCCTCTTGGAATTTCTAGTTAACAACAACTGGCACCCCCCTCCCCCTGTTTTTCATAAGTGTTGATTCTAAAGGTAGATAAAGTCGTTTGTTTTGATACACCTTTGCAAGTGTTGATTCCAAAGGACTTGGGATGCACAAGAATTGTGCAAAATGAGAGCATTTTGTGGGCGCCGATTTTAGGAGGCTTCGGGGCACAGACTTTAGATGATGGGCAAAGACGAGGGGCTAGAAATTGCGGTAGGGGCTTGCTTGCGAGAAGGACGGGTTGGAGCGTCGAGTTCAAAGGAGATGGTACCACGAAAGGTAATGGCTGTCAAGGATAACTTGATAGTTATTCGAATGAGCGTGGGCTATTGACACAGTGGGGTTCAAGTTGGCGGAGGGAAAGGGTTTGCGGGAGGGATGGGATTCGAAAGAATTGTGGAAATCTGTGGAAAAACAAAGGGCCCATGGCTCTGCTTCGCTCACCAGACGCTCATTTCGCGCGGCGCGCGAAAGACGGGCTATCCCCACGTACGTATGATATAGTATGTACAAGAATACAGGTACAGCGATGGTCTTCGGCTGGGATGACGAGAAGAATCGCACCAATCGAGCGAAGCACAAAGTGAGCTTCGAGGCCGCAACCCTGGTTTTTGAGGACCCTCACGCCGTCGGCGTGCCGGACCGCGTGGAAGAAGGAGAAGAACGCTGGCAGACCGTAGGAATGGCGGCTGGAGTGGTACTGCTGTTTGTTGCACATACTTATCGTGCAGGGGGTGGAGAGGAATACATACGGATCATCTCGGCGCGGAAAGCAACGCCGCGGGAAAGGAAGGTCTATGAAGAAGGTTTCCAGGAGAGTAGCAAAGGAACTGGCGGCGCTGGCGCGGATGGCGGACGACAAAATCGATTTGACGGATGCTCCGGAAGTGCGGGAATGGCGGGGCGCCGTGGTGGGGAAGTTTTACCGCCCCATCAAGCAGCCGGTGACGATTCGCGTGGATGCCGATGTGCTGGCATGGCTGAAGCGCCAGGGACGCGGTTACCAGACCAGGATCAACAAACTGCTGCGCGAAGCCATGGAAGGGAAGCGGCGGCGCGTTTAGGGGGCGGAAGATTGTCTGATGAAGTCAGAAGACCGCCCGCCAAGAGAAGAATGTCCCACCTTTGCAAGACCAAAACCGCAAAGGTAGGCCACCCTCCGAGCCTATGCCACCCGCCAACCCAAAGGGATGCTGCACCCACAACTTGCAAAGCAGCTAAGGGCATGCCACCCGCCCGCCCGATCGTTCAGAACGGACGATTGTCCTCAATCGCGGTCAGAACATCCACCACTTCGTCCGCTATTTCGTTGCGCCTTAGTTCGCGCGCGATGCGCATTGGGCTGATTGGGACTCCGTAATTTTGTTGCATCCATTCGGATAGTTTTCCTAGAATCTGTTTGCCAGAGACGAGAGAGAGACGTTCTTCCGCTGTTTCCCATCTGCCTGTCATGCGCTGGCGAGCGGCGCGATTGGCCTGCGTTGCTCCTCCAGCTCTATTTTCTGCTAGAAATTCCGCGGAGTAAGCGTCCATGACCTCGTCTCTGAAAATGCCAGCGATTTCAAAGAGTTTTTGGCTAATAAGCTCCACACTTAGTCTGGGTTCTATGTCCCTTGCTCTATGTGCAACCGTCCTGTAGATAGCAGTGGGAACGAGAAGGTAATTCTCAATCTCTTTTTTCTTCCAAATATGCAGGCAGAGACCCTTATCGGCGGCCTCACGTTCTCGATCGGCGATCTGGTTTGGCGTGTGAAAATCGGAATCAAAAATACAGTACGATCGAATACTTTGACCTATTGAGTTGCTTAGGAGCATTGATGACCCTATTGCGTAGCTCCAACCGCCCCATCCGCCCACGGAAAGATTGGGAATAGCATCTATCGGGTCCACGCTTCTCGGGAGTACTTTGTTCTGAAAATGCTTTAGGAATGCGAGGTCATCCCCCTCAATAAACAGGCAACGCCTTGATCCCCAAAGTCTTGCCAATTGAAGGTTTTCCACACCGCCAATCTGATCTACAACCTGTTGAACCTGCGGGATGTCAGTCGTAAATTGTGCCTGTCTCTTGTCTCGATCTACGACCAGGACACTCTCAGGCTCAACCCCGACATTATTTCAATCGAGTGTGTGGCCACTATTACCTGAGGATGGCGTCCTCTCAAGAAGCGAATCAAGCGTCGTTGCAAGTCGGCGTGCATATATACATCAGGCTCATCGAGAATCACTGTCTCAGACTGGCTGCAGCGCGCGAGAAACCACATCGTTTGCAGCCACATTTGCAAGCCGTGCCCCATCCATCCGACTTCGCCTACGAAATCCTCGTTCCTAATCAGCAGTTCTAGCTCAGCCCCTTGGCGCCTGCCTTGACCCCTAAGTTCTTGTATTGCGAGTCCTGGCCACGTGCTTTCCGAGATCTCTCTAAAATCAGCAAAAGCTTCGTCATAAAGAAGGTTCAGTTGATTGCGGAAGTGAAGTGACGCCCGAGTTGACGACATCGCGCGGCGGACATAGGCGGGCACGAGAATCGTTTCACCGAATGATACCGGCCCAATTTGGGGGAGAATCTCGACTCGAGAAACACCTAGCTTTCGCGCTTGCCCTTTTGAAATCACGACATTGCGGTTGGAATCTCTAATGACGGCATGCAGTTTGTCCGGACCGCCGAGGTAAATGACGATGGCGACGCCGCTATCGAAGCGCGCTGCAATTTTGGCCGGAGGATCGCCGTATCTGTGGAAAACACTCGCAAAATTAAAGTCCTGATTTTCAAGTGAGGGCGCAATGCCTCTGTTCACGCTAGGGATATCGAGCCAGCGCGGGACCTCGCGCACTGGCAAGTAGTCCAGGCGATTAACCACCAAGGAAACCAGGCGGAGCGCTTCTATGATGCTCGATTTTCCTGCATTATTTCGACCGACAACTATCGTCATCGGACGAAACGGGATCACGTGACGATTGAAGCATTTAAAGTTCTGAAGGACGAGTTCCGATAGCATACGCTCAATGTAGATTAGCACCACAGATAACAACTTAAGATTACTTTTGGAGTAGGCAAACGCTCGCCTGACGGTTGACGAACTTAGGATGAGACGAGAGGAGTGGGACAAGCAGGTCCGTGGGTACTGCGCGGCGCGGCTACTTCCTTGGCGTGTGCAATTTGAGGGGGAGGATTTTGGCGTAGGACTTGAAGTCGGGATCGGTGGAAAAGACTGACCAGTCGCGAGCGAGGGCGACGGAGCAGATCAGGATGTCGGGAACGGAGACGGCAACTCCACGGGCGCGGCAGTCGTTGCCGGCTTTGGCGGCGGCTTCATAGTCGGCGGTGGAGATGGGTTCATCTGGGAAGGAACGGAGGACGGCGCGGAGCTTTTCGTACTGGCTGGCGGACTTGATGCCAGAGAGCAACTCCTGGCGGACCAAACCGATGATTCTGGCGCGGCCCTCTTTGATCAGGTTAGTGAGTTCGGCAACGGCGGCGCGCTCGGCGGGATTGAGGTCTTGAGCTTTCCGGCGGAGCGCCAGGGACCAGATCGAAGTATCGACAAGAACGTTCACGCGCGCTTTCTAGTGCGTTCTTTTTTGTAGTCGTAGCTGCGGTCGTAGTCGATGGTGCCGAAGAGCGGAAGAATGTCCTGCTGCTTACGGCGCTGAATGTATTCGTCCAGGGCGGCGGTGACGGCATCTTTTTTAGTGCGGTGGCGGCCCAGCTTCTGGGCTTCTGTAATCAAGCGGTCGTCGATGGCGAGATTGGTAGGCATTAGGTTGCGCTCGGGATCTTATTTTACACATTCTGATGTGTAGAATCAACTAGGTCTCTGTGTGTGGAAGGCCCGCCGCTACAGGGGCACAGGCAAGTCACTGAGGAAGAAGGGCGCAGCGAGCTGCGCCCCTACAAAAGAGAGAAATGGGCGGGTGGTGAGCCCGAGACGCGGAGGGGCACAATGTATTGTGCCCCTACAGCGGAAAAGGCAAAAGCCAGGAATGTTAGTAGGTGTCGTTGCCGCCGAAGAGGCGGATGACGATTCCGGCGGAGATCCAATAGTTATTCTGATGAAGATTGGTGCCGAAAGCGGTCCGATAGTAGTCGGCATCGAATAAACGAATGTCGAAGCGCCGGGACGGATGAATATCGACTCCGCCGCCGAGTTTGTAGGAGAGGCAGTTTTGGGAAGTCTTGACAGTGGCACCGCTCACGGTGGCGGTGGTGTCAGCGCGCGAGCCGCCAACCAGGGCTTCCGCAAACGGGGTGAGGCCCCAGCGATTGCGGCCGCGGTGGAAGTAGCGGGGCCCGAAATGATTTCCGTAGAGGACATTCTTGGTGCCGCTAACGGTGACGACGCTGTAGCTGCTGTCCGCGACGACTTGCAACCAGGACTTGAAATTCCAGCCAAAAGAACCCATCGCGCCGTTGAGGTTGGTCGTCGATCCGCCGCCGTTGTCCATGCGAGCGAAGGCGTAGGCACCGTAGAGTTCGATCAAAGGCGCTCCTCTGCGACCACCCGGGTTAGGCCGCTCCCAGGTTGAACGGGTTTCCTTGGGGCGGATAGCCGGCGTAGCCGGTTCAGGCGCAGCGGACGCGGTGGGAGCAGGCTGCGCAGCGGCCGGAGCTGGCTCTGGAGCATTGGAACTGACTGTTGAAGACGATGCTGCCGACGATGCGGACAAGGACGCCGGTTCCGCGGTGGGTTGGACCGAGGCGGGTGCGGCGACCTCAGGGAGATTCGATGCGGGACTGGATGCTGGCGCGGGAGTTGGCTCAACCGGTGCGGGTTGAGCTGGCAGAGTGGCTGCACCCGGTTGCGGGGCATTTGGCGAAGCTGCGGGTGAAGCAACCGCGGACGACACAACTTCGGCCGATGGCAGGGTGGGAGTTGAGGCTTGGACCGACTGAACCGGTGCGGGTTGAGGCTTTACTGGCGCAGCCGGGGCCGCCTGAGCGACGGGCGCGGTCGAACTGGGGACTTTCATTTTGGCGTCGGACAATTGCGGTGAGGCCGTTTTTTGCACGGAAGCGGTGCCACGATCGACGGAGATCAGGTTCGAGTAGACGTAGCCGACGTTGCCGTCCTTGGTCTGAACGCGCGAAAAGACAAAGCCGTAGACCAGAATGGTAAAGCGCTCGCCACAAGGCAAAGATGCGACCACTTCGGGAGACCGTCTGGCCTTGGCGAAGACCTGGGTCTCATCCGGGTGGCTGGAACAATCAATGTAGCCAATGTCGTCAGCCCAAGCGGCTGAGGCCGCAAGAAGACTTCCACCCAGAAGAATAAGGAATCGATTGCGCAGCATGGCCCCCTCCTCGGCTCAGAACACCCCGAGCCCCTAAAGAAGCTTATCGAGGAATGATGTGAGCGCGTCAGATGGACGAAGGGACAGGCGGGTCCAAAGCGGCACTGGCCGAATGGCCGGGGGTAATGGAATGTGCCGGGGCGATGGCTGCGCACCTACAAGCACGGGGGTCTAAAGACCCGCCACTACAACTGCGCTTAGGAAAAGACGAAGCGACTTAATGCGAGTGCTGTTGCGTTAAGGATGGGCGGTGGCGCGGTCGTGGATGGACTGTTCGGTGAGAAGGGCTTGCTGGCGGACGCGGGAGGAGATTTCGGGGAGTTCGCGTTCGTAAGGGCGGATGGCGGGGAGGTCATCGGGCTGGCCGATCAGATAGAGGGCGCGAAGGGCTTCCCAAACTTGCTCGTCGCCGGGGTCGACGGGGGCGACTTCGGTGCCGGTGGCTACGGTCGAGCCTGGGGCTACGGAGAGAGTGCGAATGCGGCCGCTGATGGGGGAACGGAGTTCGGTGGGTTGCGGTTGCTGGCCACTCTGGGAAGCGACCGCTGAGTTATCGAGTTGCAGCTTGGCGATCAGGCCGCCCTGGTGGATGGAGGTGCCGACTTTATCCGTGTCGGTGACGCGGCCAGAGGCGGGCGCCATGATTCTGGCGGGGAGCAAGAGGGCGACAATTTGACCAGCGAAAGGGCGGCGTTCCCCCGCACCATCGGCGAGGGATCGTTCAGCATGTTTGAGAGGGCTTCGTGGAAGCCCAGGGCGGAAGTGTCCTGTCCCATGACCCAGGCATCGGTATTGCGCACTTCTTCAACGGGATGCGTGGCCAGGCGGATCAGTTCCGGATACCAGCGCGTGGCGGCAGCGTCATGCCGAGCCATGCGCTCACCGAGCTGGATGAGAGCGTGTTGGATGTGGCGGGGATGCTTTTCATCCTGGAGGTATTCTGTGATTTGCCTGTCGGGAAGGCGGCGACCGAACCAGGTGTTCCACCAGAAGAGGAACGGCATGAGGACGATCAGCCAGGCGGTGACGAAAATCAGGGCGCGATTGCGCGGGGACATTTTGTGGTGCGGGGAAGAAGAGGGCTTCGCGGAGGGGTCTTCTTGAACAAAGTCCGGTTGGTCACCGTTTTCAGGAGAGGATGGAGGACTGGCCATGTTGTCTCTGAGTCTAACCTTCTTCGGAGGCGGGCGGCTGCTTGGGAGGCTCTGCCTTGCCCTTGCCAAAGAGGCCGCGGTCGCGAAGCTCCCAGAAGACGTTGAGGAAGAAAATTCCGGAGATGCTCAACATGATCAGGCTTTCAAAGAGGCCGTCCACGGTGGTGAGGGTGCCGCTGACGAAGATCCAGCCGATGCCGGCAAGAGGGATGAGGCCGAGCAAAATGGAAATCAAGAGCATCACGGGAAGCAATAGGCCTCCTTCAGGTTTCGCCGATTCATGGCCACACGTTTCAGATTCCACCGCAAACTTGGTGTCCGTCAGAGAAGCCGGGCTAAAGCCCGGCCTCTACATTGCAATCGCTAGGGCTTGAAGGTCGCGTCGACGGTCTTGCTGTCCTTGGCGGCCAGAGTGACTTTCATGGTCTGCTCGCCGAACTTTTCGTGGACGAACGCCAGCGTGTAGTCGCCCGGCGGCAGACCTTTGATTTCAAACTTGCCGTCCGGTCCAGTGACCGAGTAGAAAGGGCTCTTGGTTACATTGAGGAACATGCGCATCCAGGGGTGCTGGTTGCACTTGACCGGCAGCATGATTTCTTCGCGGGCGAAAGTTTTCTCGAGCGGGGCAGCCTGCGGAGGTTGCGACTCGTTCCACTCACGGTTGTCCTTGGGAGTGGGATGGATATTGTGAGTGGTGGGATCGCTGTTGACGATCTTGATGGTCTGACCGGCGACAACGCCTAGCACGTGGGGATGGTATTTGCAGCCGCTCTGATCGAGGGTGATGGGCTCCTTGGGAACGTCGAAAGCGCGGTTACCGAGGCCCTCTTTTACGTAGACGAAGACGTTGGCGAGGTGGCCGCCGCTGGCAATGACGTTTTCGGCGGTGTTGCTGCCTTTGCAGGCGGGATCCTGGCTCATGTCAATTTTGGCGGCCTTGGGGGCTTCACCATCGAGCTTCACGGTGCCGGTGACGCTGGCGGCGGTGGCGGGATCGATCGGCGTGGCCGCTGCAGCAGGTGCACCGGCGGGAGCGGGTTGCTCTTCTGTGGTCTCCTTCTTGCCGCATCCAGCGAGCACGACGAATCCCAAGAGCGCCGACACGGTACAGACTGTGATCCAAGTTTTCGTTTTCATATGATTGCTCTACCTCTCCTGATATTTGAAAGCTTAGGTAAATTCTACCGCGAACCGCTGGGGGTTGCGCCACTGGCCGACTTGCTGCCGGAAGAGGCACCGCCAGCTGCCGCGCTGGAACGACCCATCGCGGCTCCCACGCGCCGCTGTTCTTCTGGGGTGAGTTGCAAAATGTAATCGACCAGAAGTTTTGTTTGATCCTTATCATAACCCTGGAACGAAGAAGGCGTGGGACCCGAGAAGACCCAATGGCCGTTATCGCGCTTGAACAGGCCGCTCGGCATGGAAGTGCCGGGGCTGATGGCTTGCGGGTCGATGATCCAGCGCTCCATCCAATCGGGCTTTAAGCGACCGCGGGCTTGGAGGAAATTGGGGGCGGTGGCAATGCGATCGTGAGCCGGATCGCCGGTAGCGTGGCACTTCAAGCAAGGCGCTGCGGTGCTGCTGAAGAGGCTACGCGCCATTTCGGTTTCTTTGGTCGTCAGCACGGGAACTTCTTCCGGAATGTAGGGGAAAGGCTGGCGGGCGAGCGCCTGGAAGAAGCGGACGAGTTTGCCCAATTCATTTTCAGAGAACGAGAAGGTGGGCATGCGCACTTGCAGGTACGAGCGGACGCCGTTGCGATTGTTGTCCTTGTCGCTGAGCGACGGGTTTTTCAGGAAACGGAGCATCCACTCGGGATCGACGCGCGCGCCTTCAGTGAGGAGTTTAGGCGGAAGCTGTTCCTGCACGTCCTGATAGCGGGCCATGCCCATGAGCGAAGTCTTCTGACCAGGAATAAGCTGGTGGCAGCCCATGCAGTTGTATTTCTTGACGACCCACCAGCCTTCCTGAATGTCGCGACGATAATCCAATGGCCTGAATTGATAAGTGGCAGGGAGAGGGTTTTCCTGGCTGCCTAGTAGAAAAGTGGTGAGCGCGCGAATCTGTTCTTTTGTGAGATGCAGATTCGGCATGCGTAACTTTTCGGTTTCGGGTTTGTCCTTGCCCTTATCCCAGATGTTCGGTTCGGCGAGCTTGTGCTCGAAGAAGCCTTTCTGGTCGTACCACGGGTTTTTGGCTGGGCCTTCGGGCAAACGCGCCAGGTCGTCTGGATCGGCGATTGGCTCGCTGCCACCGCGCTGGGCGATGTCCGTGAGCAACGCGAAATCCATCCGTTCGATGGGTTTGCTGCCTTCGATAGTCAGCTCCGTGCCGATGCGGCCTTCCTCTTCCAGGCCGGAAATTTCATGGCAACCGGCGCAGCCGAAGTGGCGAACCCACTTCTTGCCTTCGTCTTTCAAATTTGGATCGTCCATGAACGAGGCATCGGCGTAGGAGGGCTGCTTTTTCAAAGAGATCAGATAAGTGGCAACGTCTTCCGCGTCTTGTGGTGCGAGCCGCAAGCTGGGCATCACGGTCATGTTCTGGACTTGGAGTTCGTGGCCGTCGTTGGGGCATTTGCTATGGTCCAGATCAAAAACGTAAGGCAGGCCCTTCTTCTTATAGTCTTCGGGGCCGATGTCTTTCTTTTCGAGGGGGCAATAGGGACGAGTGCGTTCGCGCGCGTTGTGGACCCAACGCACAAGATAGTCATAATTGGCTTTCTCACCGACGCGGGTGAGATTGGCGGCGAAAGTTCCGCCCTGCAATTGGTCGCCTTCGCCAATGGAGTGGCAGGCGAGGCAGCCACGCGTTTCGAACAGTTCCTTTCCGTGCGCCGCGTTGCCCGGTTTATGCTTCGGCAAAGGATCGGTAAGCGCGGACTGCCAGATGTAGGCGGAGATGGCCTTGATCTGATCGTCGTTGAGACGGAAATTCGGCATCTTGGTTGTGGCGCGGAAGTCGCTGGGTTTCTTGAGCCACACAGGAATCCAATTCTTGTTTACCTTGAGGCGTATGTCCTTGAGATTGGGACCGACCTTTTTCATGTCTTGCAGCAAGCTTTTGGTGGAACGGTCGAGCTGCACGACACGCAGATCCAGCTTGCTGTTGGTGACCTTGAGAGCGACGGCGCGATCGTTCATGCGGTTGGCCGCCTCGTTGCTTTCGGCCTTGTCGGCTTGCTTCATCAGGTCGTTGGCCTGCTTTGTATTGTCCTTTTTATCCTGCTCGAGCTGCTTGATCTGCTGAGCAACGGACAGCAGGTCTTCGGGTTCCTTGTCATAGCCTTCAAAGCGGTGACAGCCGACGCAGCCGCGCTCGCGGAAAAGATCTTTGCCTTCACTGACGGTCCAGCCAACGTCGTTGTTCACCAACACCATGTCCGCGGTGTGACAAATCTGACAGCCAGATTCGTAATT
>WNFJ01173706.1_pt1 | contig 20441 bp, 18 predicted proteins | sample 5400461 | NCBI WGS metagenome assembly WNFJ01 (sample SAMN13153349, study PRJNA577476) | soil metagenome | isolation source: 115 cm saprolite on Douglas fir-dominated hillslope | place: USA:California | collected 2013-09-17
ACTGCCGACCAGCTTTCTTCCCGAGGAGGACTACGGTTTTCTTTTTCTCAACATTCAGCTGCCACCAGCGGCTTCGCTCGAACGAACGGATCAGGTCTCCCGCAAAGTCGAGAAGATTCTTAAGGAGACGGATAGCGTGCAGTTTGTCACGAGCATCAATGGATTCAGCCTGTTGAATCGAGTCTCGGCGAGCTACAACGGTTTCTGCTTTATCTCGCTGCAACCCTGGAGCGAGCGCAAGCAGACGGCCCAGGAAATTCTCAAGAGCATTAACAGCAGGTTAGTGAGCGAAGTGCCCGAGGCGATGGCGTTTGCCTTTAGTCCTCCAGCGATTCCGGGTCTGGGCAACTCCGGAGGATTTTCACTCTGGTTGCAGGATCGAAGTGGTGGGCGGGTCGAGCTTCTCGATCAGAATCTGCAGAAGTTTCTGGCGGCGGCTCGCCAACGCCCTGAACTTGCCGGGATCGGCTCCCAATTTTCGGCGAGCTCGCCGCAGATTTACGCCGACGTAGATCGGGACAAGGTGCTGAAGCAGGGAGTTGCTGTGGCCGATGTGTATCAGACGATGCAAGCCTACCTCGGCGGTCTCTTTTTGAATCAGTTCAACCGCTTTGGGAGACAATGGCGAGTCTTCCTTCAGGCAGAGGGCGAGGAGCGCCTCAGCGACCGGGACATCGAGCAATATTACGTCCGCAACAATGATGGCAACATGGTCCCGCTTTCGTCGCTGGTGACAACGCGCAGGATATCTGGCCCCGAGTACACCAACCGCTTCAATGTTTATCGCGCGGCGCAAGTCATCGGATCAGCCGCGCCAGGTTACAGCTCGGGGCAAGCCATGGCCGCTCTCGAAGAAGTGGCCAAACAAACACTTCCGCCTGAGATTGGTTACGACTGGGCAGACCTCTCTTATCAGGAGCGCCAGGCTTCAGGAACAACGACCCGCGTATTCGGTCTGTCGCTGGTCTTTGTGTTCCTGATCCTCGCCGCCTTGTACGAGAGTTGGTCGCTGCCATTTTCGGTCTTGCTCACGATACCGATCGCGATCTTCGGCGCGTTTCTCGGTCTCTGGCTGCGCGGCTACGACCTTGATGTCTATGCTCAGATTGGACTAATCGTGCTGATCGGTCTCGCGGCGAAGAACGCGATCTTGATCGTCGAGTTTGCCAAAGCGGAATTGGAAAAGGGTCGTGACTTGATTGAGGCAGCGCTCGAGGGAGCGCGTTTGCGCCTGCGACCCATTCTGATGACTTCGTTCGCTTTCATCTTTGGATCCGGGCCATTGTGGTTTGCGTCAGGCGCGGGCGCGGCCTCACGGCGCATCCTGGGCACGGTGGTCATTGTTGGAATGTTGGCCGCCACCGCCATCGCGATTTTCATTATTCCGGCGACTTTCTATTTGGTGGAAAAGTTCACCATGAGATTCAGCAGGAAACATACGCCCGAGATTAGTTCTCCGACACCAGAGCCCGCGACAGGGGATTAAGAGAAGCGGCCTTGAGAGTTCATTCGCAGAAATCGATGACAAAGCGATTCATAACTGCCGTGGTTGTCGTTAGTTTGATGGCAGGTACTGTAGCCGGCCAGAAGAAATACGAGCGTCCGGCTGTCAAAGCGCCAGACACATTTCGCGGCGCCGATGCCAATGCTCCAATTGATCAGACTTCTATCGGCGACCTCAAGTGGTTTGAAGTTTTCAAAAACGAAGAGTTACAGAAGCTGGTCCGAACAGCGATGATACAGAACTACGATTTGCGGGCGGCGGTCGCGCGAATCAACGCAGCGCGCGCCAATCTTGGCCTCGCGCGATCTGATCAATTTCCGCAGTTTGAGGCTGGTGCTGATCTTACAACTACACGTACCTCCCGCAACGGCCAGTTAGGCGCCTCCGGCCAGGGCGGTCGAACGCGCAGTTTTGGGAGCGTGTTACTAAATCTACTCAACTTTGAGATAGACGTCTGGGGACGATTGCGGCAACAAACTAAAGCAGCACGTGCGGAGCTGCGAGCTTCTGAGGAAGACCGGAAAGCGGTAATGACGACGGTCGTTGGAGATGTCGCCACGGGATATTTCAGCCTCCTCGGACTCGACAGGGAATTGGACATTGACAAGCGTACGCTCGCTACTCGAGAAGACTCGCTAAGGCTCATCAAGCTCATGTTGGATGTTCGCCAGGCAGAGGAGTTGGTTTATCAGGCGTCCGAGACGATTCCGGATACTGAACGAGCAATCGCGCAAACCGAGAATCAGATCAGTTTGCTCCTGGGTAATAACCCGGGTTCGATTCCACGCGGTCAATCTCTGACTCAACAACAAGAACTACCTGCCGTACCAGCCGGTTTACCCTCTTCATTGCTTGAGCGACGTCCGGACATTCGCGCCGCAGAAGAGAACCTAGTGGCTCAGCACGCGCTCGTCTATGTGGCCAAAGCCGCATATTTCCCTCGGATCAGTTTGACGGGGTTTCTTGGATTTCAAAGCAATCAACTCTCGAACCTGTTCACTGGCCCAAGCGGCGCCTGGAGTTTCGTGCCGCAAGTCACGCAGCCGATATTTACCGCGGGCCGCCTCAGATCAAACGTTAAATTTGCAAAGGCGCAACAGGAATTAGCTCTGGTTCAATATCAACAAACGATTCAGACAGCGTTCCGCGAAGTCTCTGACGCGCTGGTGCAGTATCGCAAGGTGAAAGAGATTCGAACACAGCAGGAACTGTTGGTGACGACGCTCCAAGACCGATCGCGGTTGGCTTACTTGAGATATCAGGGCGGCGTCGATACCTTGCTCAACGCCCTCGATGCAGATCGAGATCTATTCAACGCAGAGTTGAGCCTGGCGCAGACTAGACGTAACGAGTTGTTGTCGCTGGTCCAACTCTACAAAGCGCTGGGCGGCGGTTGGCAACAGTAAATTCCGCGCAAGTACCCATGGCGGAAGACAGAGTTGAGAAAGCAGACAAAGAAAGGTAAACCAATAGGATGAGCAGGAATTTGGATGACTACATAACGTTGGGACGTTCCGGACTGCGAGTGAGCCCGCTCTGCCTGGGCACAATGACCTTCGGCACCGAATGGGGTTGGGGAGCGGAAGAAAAAACCGCGCGCGAGGTTTTCGATCGGTACGTGGAAGCGAGCGGAAACTTCGTCGACACAGCCGACTTATACACAGGCGGCCACAGTGAAGAGTTGTTGGGTAAATTCATCAGCGAAAGGGGCCTGCGCGACCGAGTCGTACTGGCGACAAAGTTCACGTTCAACGGTGATGCGGGCAATCCGAATGCCGGCGGAAACGGGCGCAAGAATATTTACCGCGCCTTGGAAGGCTCACTTCGACGGCTGCAAACTGACTATATTGATCTTTACTGGCTGCATGCCTGGGATACCGTAACACCCGTCGAAGAAGTAATCTCCACGCTCAATGATTTAGTGCGCGCGGGGAAGATTCGACACTACGGCTTTTCGGATACGCCGGCCTGGCACGTCGCGCGCGCGCAGACACTCGCGGAGAAGGAGGGCAAAGAACGTCTGGTCGCTTTGCAACTCGAATATTCTTTGGTCGAGCGCCATATCGAGCGCGAGCATATTCCTGCAGCGCAGGAACTTGGACTCGGTATTACCCCCTGGAGTCCGCTGGCGGGTGGCTTCCTCAGTGGCAAATACCGGCGGCACGAAAATACGGGAGTCGGTGAAGGCCGACTGGAGATAATCAAGGACAATCCAGCTTTTAACCAATTCAACGAACGCAATTGGGGTATCCTTGATGAACTGCTCACTGTGGCTGACGAAATCAGCAAGTCGCCGGCGCAGGTTGCGCTGAACTGGGTGGCCACACAACCTGGCATTACCTCAACTATCATTGGCGCCACGAAGATGGCGCAGCTCGATGACAATCTGAAATCGATCGAGTTTGAAATTCCCTCGGACTTACGCAAGCGACTCGACGACTTGAGCGCTCTTGACCCTGCTCATCCATATAAGATCTTCAACCCGGAGATGCAGGGGATGATCAGCGGAGGCACGAGGGTGAAACCGTGGTCGGCGGCGCGAGTTTATTCGCTGCCCTCGCAGCAGCCTCTCAGCGTGAAGCCGCAGGCTGCCAAGAAGTGACGACACAAACCGGAGTGCGCAGATCAAGCTGGTCTGCGCGCCCCTACTCAACCTTCTGCCGGGAGAACTCGTGGCAAAGAAATGCAGCCATCTTGATCAGATTCAGACCGTGACCCCGCGTGCTAACGGATGCGAACAGTGCCTGCGAGCTGGAGACGATTGGGTGCACCTGCGGCTGTGTCTTACTTGCGGGCACGTTGGTTGTTGTGACGACTCAAAGAATAAGCATGCCACAGCGCACTTTCATTCAACTGGCCATCCCGTCATCGAATCTCTCGAGCCTGGCGAAGGCTGGCGCTGGTGTTACCTCGACGAGATTCCTAATCAAAGAAGCGGCGCTAGCATACGAAGGTAACAAGGTAATGCGTGATGACACCAGGCACCAAACGGAGCAGGCAACGGCCGGACGTGGTCGGCTCGTCAATCGCTGCCTCTGGTCGGCGACATTTCTGCAAACAGTCGGGGTGGAGGAATGTTCAAATCAATTTGCCAGCGAGTGCGCCGGTGCAACAAGGAGAATCTCGAACCGACGATCGGGTTAGCCGTCGAGATTGCGCGGGAAGGCCGCGAAGGTCGCCGTATTGGAACCCTCTTCACCTTTGGAGACGCCGATAGAGTGCTGGCACGCTCGCGCCCGTTAATTCTGGATCCACTTGCTGGACATACTGAGCAGGCGAGACAGATCAGAGATCCAAACCTCCGCGGCACCGTAAAAGAACTCGCGCAGCTTGACGGTGCCTTTGTCGTTTCGGACCAGGGCATCGTGGTTTCGGCTTGTCGCTACTTGGATGCGGCGGCGTCGGATGTTGCTTTGCCCTACGGAATGGCCAGTCGTCATTTGGCAGGAGCTTCGATCTCTCAAGTTACCGACGCAGTTGCTATTGTCGTTTCGGAAAGTTCCATGGTGAGAGTCTTCGACGACGGCAAACTGGTTGCTGAGATCATTCCCGAACTGTGGCTGATGGATCACTACAATGTACAGCTTGCCGCGCCTTATCAGGAAGAGGTTGTGGGTGACTTGGCGGTGCTCACCGCCAAGGATTGAACGTCTCCAACGACACGAGGGAAGGTTCGTTTAATTCCATCAATCATCGCCAGAGCCTGCAGGAGTGCGGCACGCTATCGTCTCAACTCACTTGACCGGCAGCTTCGGTTTCGGCAAGTACTTCGTTGCCTTTTCACATTCTTCCGTCAGTTCAACCACCTTCTCTATGAAGAGGTGCAGCCCTTCAAGCCGTACGTTCTGCTCACGTTTCATGCGGCAGAGCACAGCCGCGCTGTCGCTATCTACGTAGCACAGTCCATTGAGTTCGAGAGTCACGGACCGCCTAGTCTGATTACCGACATCTCGGCAAATCTTCTCCAGCAACTCAGCGTCTCTCAGATGGAGCGTACCTTCCACCCTGAGCACCGTAGTCGCGGTCCCAGCATCTTTCGTCACGCTATCAGGATGAGAGCCAGCGGGCTGATTCCCGTTCGATCCTACGCCATTGAGCGTCGACGTTTCGCTCTTTGGCCTCTCAATTTGTGTAATGCGCGTCGGCATTGTTACCTCTCAAAGTCCTACTCCATATGTCATGGGTTAACATAGCAAGTGCCTTGCCACGTCTGAGCGCTGGGCCGAACACCATTTAGGATCGGAGTTTACAGTCGGTAACCTGTGTGAGGCTTCCTAAGCGGGTCAATTAACAAGTTCAACAGTGGTTTTGCCGTGACCACAGTTTGCCACATGACCGTAGGTAGTCATCTTATCAAGCCAAAGAAATACCATGCCGCGCTCAGATTATCCTTCGTTTGATCTTCCAATCTGGAATCTCAAGACCCTCTCGATTTCTATTCGTGGTATTCAATGAAGCTCTCAAAGATTAATTGAGGTTCCCCGTTCTGAGTCTTATCGATGAGGGACTGTCAGCAACCGCGTGACGCCGCAATTCACTCAGCCTTTTGAACAAACACGAAGTGCGCAACGGCGTTAGTGCGAGGGGCTTTTATGCGTCTCCGACATGAGCAAGTCGGAGACTATCGTGCATCAAATCCCTTGTAGTCTGTAATTCAAGGAAACTTCGCGGCATGGATAGCACTCTACCGCAATTGAAGGACTCACGGGAACGCTTATTGGACTTAATGGACTCTCGTGTGTGGGGTGAACCCCTCTGTTGAGACAATCTTCAAATTCGCACACTTGCGGTCCAAAGATTTTTCCTTTCAAACTAAGGCTGCTCATTGAGACTCTCCGTCGGCTGGTGAAGCGGGCGAAGCTCTGCTGGAGAGTAACTCGGCAACGAATGTCCCGTCGGAGACGTTCGATGTGCGGGAGGTTATGGCCAGATTCGCGTTCCAACACATTGGTAGAACCAGCGACACGCCGCGGGAAACGTGTAAGTTTGTTTGAACGAGCGACGCCAAAAGCGAAAGGAAGGCAAACCGATGTACCTGACTGCCGCTAAGTCTTTTCAAAGGCAGGCGATAGCAGGATCGAACGAGCGCCGCCAGCCTTTTTTCGACTGCGGCCCTGATGCGAATGCTTTCTCATTGATTCCAAAGGAGTTCTATCTCATCGACGAACACTTCTGCGGATCGGACCGGTTCAGCCTGCGTCTCTAAGTCATTGAATTTAAATGGTGGCCAGGGACGGAATCGAACCGCCGCCGCCGGCCTTTTCAGGGCCGCTTACCGATTCGCCGAAGTGGTTTGAAATCAACCAGATGTCATTGAGGATAAAGAGCTTATGGCGTAGGTGATTTAGGATGGTTTAGGACGATTTGGGCTGTTTTGGGCTCCTGGATGTACGCGTATTGTACGCGCCCGCCGAGTCTCCGTATCGCGCGCCCTCGTAGATCAATTGGCCTGAATGAGTCTTCCTGTGCGTAGGGTAGTACTGCTGATCAGGCAGGTATCGGTATCGAGTGGGTGACAAGTGTCCGCGAAAAGCCGATTCGTGAGACATGGTGGCTAGTACTTCTGACCTTGCCTTCCCGGAAAGGCCGGATTAAGGGCGACGGGTTTTACCAAGTTGGAAACGGCATCATCTAATCAGCATTGGCAGTCGGTCGTTCCTAGATGTCAGCTTCCCAAGTTGGTAATACGGGTTCGATTCCCGTCGCCCGCTCCAATTCCTCAGTAATTCTTAAACTCAATTTTCAAAACCTATAAGAAACTCTAGAAACGTCCCGCAAATTCTCTCTGCGTGAGTGTCAGCCTCCAGAAGTGAAACTTCTGATGTGCTCTTGACGACGACGAGAATTCCACATCTATGAGCACTTTGTGCCGGACCTCTTGGGTGAAGGACTCAATCTTTTCAATCACGCAAATTTCAATCAGGTAAGCAGCACAACTTTCAACGCGGGACGACAACGGCGACGACACCAGTAAGCATGCCTGCCGTGACAAGCTTAGCTGCCTTCGCTACGCGGGTCAGCGATGGTATGTTTCCAGCTGGCACATAACACTAGGCGTCCAAGTTTATAGGCGGTTCCGATTTTGAATAATAAGTTATAATCAAAAGTGAAGGTCCCAGGAGGAAAAGAAGGAATGAAAATAAGACTCACGGTAATCGCGGTGGCAGTATTGGCCAGCGCTTTCGGTGTTTGGAGCGTTGGAGCAAATCGGAGCGCGACTGCGTTTCAGGATCGAGACCCGATGAAGCCGCTACAGCATGTAGTGGCCTCGAAGACGGCCAAGTTCGGGACAGTGGATAAGGACGATGCGGCTTACAAGAATGCGCTGGACGCGCATAACCTGGCGGCTGCCCAAAAGCTGGTTGGCAAGGAAGGATCGTTCAGAGGCACGGTCAGCAGATTCTTTGAGGAACGTGACGGAGATTTGATTGTGTTTGATTTTGATCCCAATTACCGTACGGCAATTACGGCGGTGCTCAAGAACCCAGATTTCCCAAAGTTCCCTGACGTAAAGACGTTCGAAGGCAAAGAGATTGTTGTTTCCGGTAAGTTTGTTGATTACCACGGCAAAGCTCAAATTGAGTTGACTGATCCGAAGCAGATTAAGATTGTGCAATAGTCGCCGAGATCAGTCGACTTCATAAGCGAAACCTAAACGTGCAAGGGGAGATTTTCAAGCGTGCGGTCTTTATCAAGTAACCTCGGTCTGGCAATAATTGTTCTTTCGCTACTCTTCGTTCCTTTTCGCGCGTACGCTCAAGATTCCGCGACCACAGGTACATTAACGGGCGTGGTGCGTGATGCCGCGGGAGCGGGTATTCCGGGCGCAACGATCGCGCTACGCAACCTCACTACCAATCAAACCAGAAACGTCACTAGTGAATCGGACGGCAGCTACCGCGCAGCTGCGCTCCCTGTAGGCGACTATGAAGTGAAAGCGCAAGCGAGTGGCTTTGCGGCGTATTTCAATCCTAAGGTGACGGTGGCATTGGGTCGCTCGACAACACTCGACATCTCGCTGCCCGCTGGAGACGTTAGTGCTCAGGTGACGGTCACAGATATTCCGCCTGCTCTCGATGCGACACAGACTGCGGTTACCACCTCCATTGATCCGGAGCGGATTGAGGAGTTGCCCGTGAACAGCCGCAACTATTTGGAGTTCACTTTGCTGGCACCGGGCGTTGCGCCATCAAATCAACACAGTGGTGGTGGCAGCAAGGCAGGATCAGGTTCGCCACTTGCCGACAGCGGATTCACCTTCGGAGGTTTGCGTCCTCGTAGCAACTCGATCTCGATTGATGGGCTAGACAACACTGACGAGACCACGGGCGCGGCTCGGGTTGCCCTCTCTCCCGAAATCGTACGCGAATTCCAGATTGTAAATAACGGTCAGTCGGCTGAGTTCGGCGGCGCGGCAGGAGGTGCAATCAATGTCGTCACCAGAGTTGGACAAAACCAATTTCACGGTGACGCTTTCACGTTCTTCCAAAACGAGTGGTTCAATGCGCGCGAGCCTTTCTCGGATGCGCCGCCAGCGAGTCGCTTGCGTTTCCGTCGCGTACAGCCTGGCGTCGCCCTTGGTGGCCCGATCAAACGCGATAAGCTCTTCTTCTACGTTGCGACTGAACAAGAGCACCTCTCGGCTGAAGAGGAATCGGAAATAGATCGAAGCGCGCGGACGCGCGTCAACTCACTGCTCGCTACAGGTTTTGCGCCTCGGCTCGCCGTGCGATCATTGACAGGAGGAAGATTTCGGATTGGAACGGACGAAACCGAAGCAGCCGCAAAGATCACATACGTCGCATCTCAGCGCCACACCTTGAATTTTCGTTTTGCATTTACGAATCTGCGTGAGCGTGGAGATGGTTTCAACACGGATGTTCTCAGCGACAGAGCAGCACGCGGCAGCGCTTATACAAAGGACTATCAATTTACCGGCTCCGCGATCTCGGTCTTGTCATCGAGGTTGATCAATGACTTCCGATTCCAGGCGAGCTCACGCCGGGCAGTGACGCGTGCCGCAGATACCCTCGGCCCAGGAGTCGAGATAGCTGGTTTAGCTCGATTTGGCCGACCTTATGATGCAGACTCAACTCGTCGTGAAACACGTTACCAAGTCGTCGATAACCTTTCGCTTTCACATTCTAAAGGCGAATGGAAAGGCGGAGTGACTGTCAATCATGTGTCACTTAACAGTGAGCTACGCGATGGTTTCGGCGCTCTATACGTCTTTCGCACGGTCGACGACTTTGCTGCCGGCCGCCCTGCGATATGGCGTCAAGCCTTTGGCTCACCCTCGACGCAATTTGGAGTGACGAGCTTCGGAGCCTTTCTTCAGAACCAATGGCGCGCTACCCCACAATTAACTTTGAACCTCGGTGGCCGGTACGATGTGGAGCATCTACCATTACCTTTTCGAACGGACAAGAACAACTTTAGTTCCCGACTCGGTCTGGCCTGGAGTCCTTCGAAAGAATGGGTGGTGCGCGCCGGTGTCGGGCTTTACTATGACCGCCTGCCATTAGCCTTTCTCAATCGCGCAATCCAAAAGAACGGCGTACAGGCATTTGAACAGGTTGCGGTCGATACAGACGCAGCCAACGTGCTCACGGTAACTGGAGGTGGTCGCGCTCTTGTTCCGATTGCGGGAATCGCGCAGTCTATCTTTCGTGTCGATCCAAGGTTTGTGACCCCTTATAGTGCGCAGGCGAATGTGGGTGTCGAGCACCTGCTCACCAAAGACATTACGGTCCGCGCCGACTATCTCTTCACGCGGGGCATTCATCTCGCACGCACACGCAACATCAATCTGCTTCCGCCTGTTACATTGACCACGGCGAATGCGGCGGCGCTCGGGTTTATTAATCCAACTCCGCAACAACTTGGTCGTTCCGTTTTTGGATTGGGAAGAGTCGATCCGCGTTTCGACGCGATCTATCAGCTCGAAGACTCCGCAACTTCCACCTACAACGGCGTGACGCTGGCTCTCAACAAACGTATGAGCAATGAGTTTGAGCTGCTTGCCTCCTACACATTATCGAAGACAAGAGACGATGCATCGGACTTTGACGAGCAGCCTCAAAATCCGTTCGACTTGCGATCAGAGCGCGCCCTCTCACGGCAGGACGTCAGGCACCGATTTGTGCTTAACGGGTTATTTGATCTTCCATTTGGTGACGAAGAAGAGAAGGGAGCGGGAAGTCAACGCGACATCCTCATCGGCAAGATCCTGGGTCACGTCGAGATCGCTCCAATCGTGACCTTCAGCGGTGGAGGACCAGTCAATGCGTTGACGGGCGCAGACGAAGAGCACAGCCGCGCCGTTCCGCTCGCGTCGCGCCCCTCAGGTTTTGCTCGGAATACTTTACGCACACCGCGCTTCATCAACTTTGATCTCCGCGTGCTCAAGTACTTTCCGATGGGCGACCGGCGAAAGCTCGATCTCGTCGTCGAAGCCTTTAATCTTTTCAATCATCCGAACGTTCTCAGTCTTAACTCGTTCTTTGGTTCAGGTATAACCCCACTGTCCTCGTTCCGCGCGCCAACATCGTTTGCTGCGCCTCGACAAGTTCGCTTCTCGATTGATTTTGAGTTTTGAGAGGAATAACGCGCTAGACACCCTGCTTGCGGATTTACATGCTTGATACCTTATCGATAATTGCGGCGAATTATTTATGGTACTTGATCATAGGTATTGCCGTCGTCTACTTCTCGATCCAGCCGAGACCGGAGCAGAAGCGGATGGTTATTTTTGCTGCTCTGGTATTGCCGCTCGTCTACATTCTCTCAATACTCGGTGGTGCTCTTTATTATGACCCGCGACCCTTCGTCGTGGAGCATTTCGGGCCTTTAATTTCTCACAAGCCAAGTAACGGCTTCCCGTCGGATCATGTTCTCTGGAGCGCTGCGACAGCCGCGATCATTTTTCCAAGCAGCAAGTACCTGAGTCTTTACCTGAGTCTTCTCCTCTGGGTGCTTACAATCTTGGTCGGCGCCGCGCGCGTGCATGCCGGCGTCCATCATCCTATAGACATAGTAGGTAGTATGCTCATGGCAATTGTGGCCGCTTCTATTCTCTATCTCATCATTAGGAGGATGAAGATGTTTAGAGATGCTACGGATTAGTGAGTCAAAAGAAAGCCGCGTGAGCAATCAGTTATTCACCATCCAACCCAGGTCCCGACGTGTGAGTTAAAGTGCTGGAGTCAAGTGTTATGAAATCAAACGTCGCCAGAATATGCCGCAGCGTAGAAACTGGGGCAGTCCTGCTTCTCATCATCATCGCCTGCATGTCGAGCGCGTGCGCTCAAACACCGACAAGCACGCCAAAGCCATCACCCACGCCATCGCTTGAGCGAAGATTCTTTAAGAATATTTTGCGGGACCAACGCGCAATCTGGAGTTCGCCGTTGCATCTTGAGGGCGATGACGCAAAATGGTTGGTGCCGCTCGGACTTTCCACTGCTGCTCTGATTACCACTGACCGACGCACGGCTGGCGCGCTTCATAATGATCGACTGCGCCTAAATATCAGTCGAGATGTCGCTTATCTCGGGTCCGCAGGCGGCGCGAGTAGCATCGCAGGCGCTTTTTATCTCATAGGGAGGGCGACGCACAATGCGCGCGCCCGCGAGACGGGATTGCTCGGCGGAGAAGCACTGATTGATGGTGGCATTGTCGCATTTGTGATCAAGCATGCCACTCAACGGCGCCGCCCACGCGCGCCAGAACCCGGTGACTTCTTTGAGGGCGGACTCTCGTTTCCGTCCGGTCACACGACAGCGGTCTGGTCACTAGCGACGGTCGTGGCAAACGAATACCGACATAATCGTCTCGTCCAGGTTAGCGCTTACGGACTAGCAGCCGCCGCGAGTATGGCCCGCTTCACTGGGCGCAATCACTTCCTATCCGATGTCCTTGTTGGCAGTGCCATCGGTTACGGCATCGGTCGCTACGTTTATCGCACACACCACGATCCGGCTCTAGAGTCCACAAGCCAAGCGACACCACGAGCGCCATCAAAGTTATTACCACTGATTATTCCGCGTTATGAGCGATCGGCTCGCCACTACGCTGTTGCTTTGGTATGGAGTTTCTAATTTGAGCCTCGAAGATGGTGGGGCGCGCACGCTCAGCCACTTAACCTAGCGAGAACTCCTCAGCACGCTCGTCCGTGAAAACCGTCCCACAAATGTCCCACAGCGATAGGTTGTGGGTTCGAGTCCCATCGCCCGCTCCAATTTTCCTGGGTAATTCTCAGACTCAATTTTAAAAGTTAAAGGAAACTTTAAAATCGTCTCGCAAAGGTCTCACAAATTCTGTTTGCGTAGGTATCAGCCTCTCAAAAGATGACATTCGCCACGGATTTTACGTCCTTTGAAATCGGTATCACCTAGTCTTACGAAACGATACGAACCAATATTTACGGGCCTCCCAGCTCGGCAGCCGACGGCAATGGCTCAGTTGTTCATTGATATGAAGGAGAAGAAATTGGGTATGATTGTGATCGGTAAATTTCTATAACCCACATCACGCAGAATTGAAGTGGAAGGAGAATGAAAATGAACTCGCTCACCAAAGAAAATACGCGGCTAGGCTTTATTGGCATTGGCAACATGGGAAGCCGCATTGCTAAACATCTACTCGAACACGGCTACCAGGTAATCGCGTACAACCGCAGTCGCGAAGCTGCCGAGGCCTTGGTTAAATACGGCGCAACGGTCGCAGACAGCATCGGTGAACTCGCATCAGAAGTCGACGTCGTCGTGTCGTCTCTTACTAATGATGATGCTGTCAAAAGCGTCTATACCGATCCAGAAGGTGTCATTACTCATGTGCGCCGGGGCTCAGCAATAATCGAGATGAGCACCGTACTTCCCGCGACTTCACGCCAACTATCCGAGCTGAGTCGCAAGGCTGGAGCGAAATTTCTGGACTCTCCGGTCTCGGGCAGCACGCCGGCTGCTGAAGAGGGTACGTTGACGCTCTTCTGCGGCGGAGACGAAGACCTCTTTCAAGCCGCCCAACCAATCTTCAGCTCGATTGCCAGCCAATACTTCTATCTGGGTGGCAGTGGCTCAGGCACCGCGATGAAACTCGTGGCGAATACTTTGCTGGGAGTTGGCATGCAGGCGATTGCTGAGTCGGTTGCCCTGGGTCAGAAAGAAGGATTGGATCGACATCGACTGCTTGAGGTTCTATCACACACGGCCGTTATCGCACCGGCACATCTAGGCAAGCTTCCGCGAGCGGACACAGGAGACTACAGCGCTCAGTTTGCAATTCGCCTCATGAATAAAGATTTTGGTTTAGTTCTTGAAACTGCTGCTGCCGCCAAGGTACCCATGCCGGCCACTGCGGCAGCCTTTCAAATGAACGTAGCGGAATTCGTTGAAGGTAAAGAAGAAGACTTCTCGGCAGTGATCAAGTTGATGGAGAGACTGGCGGGTGTGGAGACAACAGATGCCGGGAATCGCCGGGTTGCAGGTACGGTGTCTAGTTAAGTTAAAGAGAGACGCGCTCGCGCTCAGGTTCAAAGACCTGTTGGTGAAGGTCGCGGCTAAGATCTACCAACATACACCTGGTGCAGTTCGAACGTAGGTGTCGGAGGCAAGCTGGTCCAGCATGAAGTCCGCCACATCAGCGCGGGAGATGCGCACCGTCAGCAGGAAGCTTCCCACCCGACGACCATGACGATACCGGCCCCGCTTTTCGCCGTTGGTTAGAGCTCCGGGTCGCACAATCACCCACTCTAGGTTACTCTTGGCGATCAATCGCTCCTGCCGCGTCTTGTCCCAAAAGTAAAAGGGCAGAATCACTGGAATGACAAACAGCGTGTAGTACAAACCCATCCGCCCGACACTGTCTCCGATTCCGAGGGACGTTACGCAGACCAGGCGAGGAACACCATGAGTCTCCATCGCGCGCAGAATGTTTCGCGTACCTGCTGAGAGAATGCGAGTTGGATAGAAGAACCGCTTGTGGCCCAGGGCGGACAGCACCGCTTCCTGACCGCGCATTGCAGCATCGACGGATCCCTGGTCGAGGACCTCACCCTGAATGACCGTGAGTTGCGGATTGTCGACCTGAAGCCCTGAGGGATCTCGTACGAGTGCCGTGACCGCATAACCACGCTCGAGAGCTTGTGAAACGAGCTGGCGACCAGTTCCGCCGGTCGCTCCGATGATTAGGACTCGCGAGGGACGTTGGCGAGGCGCTCCACTCGAGCCTGCCGTCTGCCAATGGTGCCCCGCCAGTGCCAGTCCAATCGAAAGGGCCACCGTGTACACGAGAAAGAGAAATAGCAGTAGCAGCATTATGTAAGAATGTAAGAACCGAGCGCGAAGCCGCTTCACTCCGGTTTTGTGCTTCCAGCCGCCCCGCGGGTTTTTGAATAGTTTAAGCAGGCATTAACTCTCGAATCTCAGGCGGCTCTTCGCCGAGCCACTCCGGGTTCTCGGCGGTGCTGTCAAAAATTGATGACGTCTTAAACGGCTCAAAGTAACCGTGTGCCGCGGCCGCACGAGTCTTCGCAAGCAAGGCTTCGCGTTCGTCCGTATTGAGCGGATGAAATGATTCCACCGCTTCGAATGCCTGGTCGAGGATTTCTAAGGTGTCAATGCCCGTGATTACAACGGAAGTCGGAAGATTCATTGCGTAGTGAAGGCACTCGATCGGCGTCACAGTCTTCGATTTCAATAAGATGCCGTTAGCCATGCTCTTCATTCCCAGGACGCCTATTTGCAGCTTAACTAACTCAGGTAGAACGCGCTTTTCGAAACTGCGGTAATGCGCGTCCATAACATTCAAAGGCATCTGCACCGTATCGAACTTGAATCCGTTTTCTTTAGCTACGTCGAGCATGTGTAGGTGTATCTGCGGATCTTTGTGGCCGGTGAAGCCAATGTAACGAAGCTTCCCAGCCTCGCGCGCTTCAACGAGCGCGGCATTCGCGCCCTCTGGATGAAAGATACGGTGTGGATCGTCAAACCGGATAATCTCATGATGCTGGACCAGATCGATGTAGTCGAAACCGAAGCGACGCAAAGATTCGTCGAGTTGTTTGCTCGCCTCCTTCTTGGATCGTCCATCGATCTTGGTCATCACAAACGCACGGTCGCGGTAGCCGTCACGCAGCGCCTTGCCCACGCGTTTTTCACTCGCGCCATCGTTGTAGTCCCAGGAGTTGTCGAGGAAGTTGATGCCTCGATCGAGGGCGGAACGAACAATGCGACTTGCCAACTGCTCATCAACCTTTTTTAAACCGAGATGCCAGCCGCCAACCCCGATTGCGGAGACCTTTTCTCTCGTGCTTCCGAGTGTTCGATAAATCATTTCGTCGCCTCCATGCTATGGACTTCGTCGAATCCGACCAGATTAAGTTGCATCATTTCCAGACCATCAATCGGATGTCGTTTCAAACCTGCGAGCGACCGGATTCATTCATCCAACTGCAACGAAGGCTGGCGAAAAACACTCTCCCATCAACCGCCGATGGTGTGGAACAAGCGTCCTATGAAAAAGCCGAGCGCCGCAGCCCCGAGGCCAATCGCTACCATTTGTATGCCGCTCTTACGCCAATCTCCGACCAGGGTCTTCGCAGAATAAACTCCGACGGCGAAGAGCGTCACTCCGCTGAGCGCTATCGCCGTAATAATAGCCGGAGTCCGTGCGACGACCATGAACGGAACAATTGGTATCAGGTGACCGATGAGAGTCGCCACTGTGACAATCACTGCGCTCTGCACCAAGCTCCGCTGAGCAATCGGTTGAAGATGCAATTCTTCATTCATCATCGTACTCACCCAGGTTTCACGATTGGACGTGATGGTGAAAACAACATCTTCAAGAAGCCGTCCTTTGAATCCCTTGGCCGCATAGATCTCTCTGATTTCCTCGCGCTCGTCATCAGGTTGCGCCTCGATCTCAGTTTGCTCGCGGTTCCTCTCGGCGAGATAGAAGTCGCGGTCCGAACCGAAAGAGGTGTATGCCACGGCGCCCATTGAGATCGACTCTGTGATCGCCGCAGCCAGGCCGGCGATGATCAGAACGTGAGTGGAGCCGCCAGCTGCGACCACCCCCAGCGCGATGCCCAGCATGTTGACCAGGCCGTCCTGTCCTCCAAGGATCACATCCCTCAAAGAGTTGTTGGTACTGTGCTTCTCCTTCCCGATCATCGGGTCGCGGCCGCCGTCGACGGCAGCTCGCACCGCGCGTCCTAGGCGAGTTGTGTTCTGCTTCTTCATCTGTAAAGGTCTGGCTCCTATCAAAACTTTGCCCATCCATACGGGCAGCTTGCTCCTGCCCGAATCGTACTATTGATGACTCCTGGCCGCGCTTGGAGCACGTACGATTTCGCTTAGCCCACGTCGAGATTGTAGACTCCTGAGTTTACCTCCTTTTACTTTCGTCACATTAGGGACTCAGAGTTTTCGCTTCCTCGATAGTTAATGCGCCATTGTCGGTCGAGGACAATTGTTCTATAGATTATTTTGCGACCTCCTTTCGCAGACCTGCGTCCTGGTAGGAGATGCGAGCGATCGCAGCCCAATCGGATTCGCCCAACCCTTGAGCGAGCGCGGCCACAAACCGATCGTGCACAACGCTCGCCATCGGCATTGGCACCGCGGCCTCCTCAGCCGCGGAGAGCAGCAGGCGATTGTCCTTGAATCCGAGCGGCAATTTGAAGCCCGCAGGCTCAAACTTGTCCGAGGCGATCATGCTGCCGTAATTTCGATAGACCGGCGCCGCGAAAAGCGAGTTTGTAAGAATGTCCAGAAAGGCATGCGGGTCAACTCCGAACTTGCGGCCAAACGCAAAGGCTTCGCCCAAACTTTCGATAACCGTTGTGAGGAGGAAATTCCCGGCCAGCTTAATCACATTGGCCGCGTGAGCTTCATCGCCGATCGGGAACGTCTTTTGTCCAATCGCGTCGAAAAGAGGTTGGCAGCGCCCGATCTGTTCGGGTGGTCCAGCGACCACAATGAAGAGCTTCCCGGCGGCAGCGGCGTCAGGCCGGCCAAAGACGGGCGCGGCCAGATAGTGCTGCTGCTTTTCGCTATGGGCGCGGGCCAACCGTCGCGAAAATTCCACGCTAATGGTGCTCATGGAAATAGCAACGGCGTCGGCAGGAAGGGCTTCTATGGCATTTCCCGGCGAGAAGATAACAGCTTCCACGGCCGCGTCATCCGCCAGCATGGTGATGAGCGCCTCTGCATCGACGGCAGCTTCGGCGGGTGTTTGGGCAATCTTTGCGCTCAGTGACTTGAACGGCTCGGCGCGGCTTCGCGTCCGGTTGTAAACCGTCAGATCGTGCCCCGCTTTAATCAGGCTGCGGGCTATAGCCGATCCCATGTTCCCCAGTCCGATGAATCCTACTTTCATTCTTTGCCTTCTTTCCATAATGCGTGACGCTCCTTTGCCGACTGATCATCAAGTCTTTCAGACCGGGATGCCGGCGCCCTACTCCGATCCCTGACATCTCTTCTCCCGCGCTTGCGCAGCGTTCGATGAAATCATTCACTTCGTTATCTTGTGGCCAGGCTATTCACCGAATCCGACCAGATGAACATCGCATTATTATCACGAAGTTCATAAGAACCACATTTGTTAACCGCCGCTTTTATGAATGCCGCGAGTGATATGCGAGCCAAACAAACCTTCGCGAGTCCTGATCGGCGGACCTTCTTCGGGCGAATTGTATTTGCCATTGGTTACAACTCGCTTCCCGCAAAGCTCGGCTTCTCGGCTGGCAGAGCAAGAAGAGCGAACTACGAGGACTGATTAGCATTGCAAATCGGTTGATTGTCGTTGTTACGATTGGCGTTAACTTGAAAAGCCCTTTTTCGTTTTGAACTCTGAACGCAAATCGAGCCAGTGTCGCTCTCCAGCTCAGATAGACGAAGGCTCAAATAGATTTCCGCATTCGGCTAACAAGAAATCCAAACCAAATGGTTACTATCGACAGAATAATAATTGTCAGGATGCTTATCATAAAGTGGTTGTTCCATACCAAAGCTATGATCTCGAAGACAGCGATAACGAACAGCCAGGGCAATTCCCAAAACACTACTGCACGATAGAAATCTCTTTCTCTACCTCGTGGCAAGGTGAGAAACTCGTAACCATCCCATATCAGGTAAACCAGCAGAAAAATAAAGTAGCAGAAGAGAATGACTTTATTGTGCGGCAGGTTGCGGGGGTTATCTACGTCTATTGCGATGACGGTGGCGTAGAGGGCTAGCAGAAATATTATATCGCATAAGAAAGCCCACCCGTAATAGCGCTTAGTGAAGACAATATACAGATAGTCACAGACGTAAAACCCAATCGAAATGACAACCAACGTCCATTTGATCCAGACGATTGCACTGAGTGGATATTGTTCCCTTAGTACATGAGCGATAGTGAAAACCAGTTGATATAGAATCGTGCCCAAGACTGCTGGGTAAATCAATCCCAGCATCAATTCCTGCCTAACCGGCCTGTTTGATGCGCTAGACATGGATCAGTGGAATGTTATAAGCGACTCGACTCTCTAAAATCTCAACCAGCTTCGTTAGGAGTGTGATCAAGCTCGTGCGTCAACTCCCGGACCGACGTGGAAGTGCGCCGTGGTCAGAGACATCAGATCATCTTGAGTACATTCGACGAACGAAACCAACGGCCTTGCTTCCAAAATTGCTACGTCTACCGCAATTTCTTCAGCGAAGCAAAGTGCAGCAATATCGAGAGCGGTACTAAGAACACTGGAACCATCACCAGCGGAAACGCGCTAATCAACTCATTTGGCGCCTTGAATGCCAACATCTGTATAGGCGACGGTGACGTAAGCAACCCGCTCCCCACGGCCACGATTAGATCGATAATTCCAAAAGCATTCCAAGCGCGCACCAGACCCGCGGCACTTGATGGATTACGCGCATAAGCGACGCCGACGACTGGCGCGACCAGCCCCACAATGATGTCGCCAATGCCCGCCGGCAATGCGAATACTCCCGGCAGCCGGCCCACCGCATATAGCACGAGGAACATCAATCCCAGTGCGCGATAAAGCTGCACACTAACGATCCACCCCTGCGGCACTGACTCGATGACGCGTCCAAGCATCTTCCATTTCCATGCAAGTACGACGCCGACTATGATCGGAATTAGGAGACCATACTGAATCGTTGGAACGCGAGACGAAGCCCCCCGGTAGAATTCAAACCAGGATAGCAGCAGAGTCACAAGGTACCAGCCCAAGAGCAGCGTTGCTACGCTGAGAACTACGTGCCTGCGGTCCCGATCCGGCCAACGCGCGCGCTTGAGTGCGCGGTGTAGACCGACTATCACCGTAACTACAATCGCCACAGTTCCAATCAAGATATAAGGAGGTAAGTAAGCAGGTATTGCTACCATTTCTATTCACTCCATTCTCGAACCGGCGCGGGCGGCGCATCGCAAATCGCAAAAACGATCATTGATCTTATCGCCGCGACGAGCGCATTGCTCCCTTGGTTCAAACGTCGGGCTTGTAGTTCTTCAAACATCAGCGGTGTTAACGTACTCCTATCTCAGTGAAAAAGCTTTTCCAGATTAAAAGAAGACTTTTGATCTGAGCCTGAGTGCCAAGATGACGGTCGTTCTTATTGCGACTATTTTTGATACGAAGACATGATGGGGAGCCTTTCTATTTGCCGAAGTCGACGTTAGTTAACTAGTGTTCAGGATCCGAGAGATCGTCCCCCAAACGTCCCCCAGCTATACGCAAATCAGGCACTGCATGCACGGTATGCATTGCATGCATGTTGATTTTTACTCAGCAGTTTTGTAAGTTGTGAAAATAAAGGACCGATAATTTTGATTCCCAAGTTGGTAATACGGGTTCGATTCCCGTCGCCCGCTCCAATTCCTCAGTAATTCTTAAACTCAATTTTCAAGAGCTATAGAAACTCTA
>WNFJ01550999.1_pt1 | contig 20439 bp, 20 predicted proteins | sample 5400461 | NCBI WGS metagenome assembly WNFJ01 (sample SAMN13153349, study PRJNA577476) | soil metagenome | isolation source: 115 cm saprolite on Douglas fir-dominated hillslope | place: USA:California | collected 2013-09-17
CGAATCTTGACCATCGCGAATTCGGTGGCCACGAAGAAACCATTGACCAGCACCAACAGGAGCGCGAGGCCTACTAGTGGCAGCAGTTCCATCGAGGATCAGAGCAGCCGCTCAAACTCGGGATCGGACTTCAGCGAGTCGAACATCGGGTCGGTAGCCAGCCATCCGGATACCTTCTTCTTGTCGGCAGCGATCGCGGCACTCAAGTAGGAGAGCGAGTCAGTTGGCCTGCCCCAAAGGGCGTAAAGCGCGGCAGTGTTGTAGTTGAGAAGCAGGTCCTCGCCGTTGAGAGATCGGGCGCGCTGGTAGGCCCGTTCCGCCTCGGCGTAGAACCCCTTTTGCGCATAACAGATCCCCAAATCCAGTTGCGCCTCGAAGTTGCTGGGCTCGAGACGGATCACCTCTTTCAGCTGGGTAATTGCCGATCGGTAATCGCCCTCGTCCATCAACAGCGCCGCTAACTCGTGCCGGGGGAAAGCATCCGACGGATCCAGCTCGATCGCTACCTCCAGCTCCCGGATCGCCTCCTCCACGTGGCCGTGGTCGGCATAAGTGAGGCCGAGATTCAGGTGGGCGTCGGGGTACTCCGGGTCCAACTCGATCGCCTCGCGGTATTCGGCAATCGCCATCTGCGCGCCATGGGTGGACAGAAAGCAAGCCAGGTTATAATGCGCCGTGGCGCTGTCCGGCTCCAAGCGAATGGCTGTCAGGTACTCGGAAAGAGCATCTCGAAAGAGTTTCTTCTCGGCATAGACGGTAGCCAAGTTGTCATGTGCGTGCGCAGAGTCCGGATCCAAATCGATCGCCTTCTTGAACTCGTTGATCGCTTCGTCCAGCCAACCACGATCGGCCAGCTCGATGCCCCGCGAGTTGTGCTCGTCGGAAAGTGCGATGTTGTCCTTTTCACGTGGCATCGGCGGTGGCCAATCTATGCGCCGTAGAATTCGGCACGCAAGCCGCAGGGTGGGCATCGGGTCCGTCGTCGGATGGGCGGCCCTGACGCTGTGGGCCAGGTTCACCGGTTACGCACAGGACGGGGGCGGATTCGCGCCGTCCAGCACATCCACCGATGGCGGCTCGAGCGCTGCCTCGATCGTGGTGATTTTCGGTGGCGACGTGACGCTCGGGTATCACTACGAAGAGTACTTCGACGACCAGCTCTCCAAAGGAAGGACTCGCGAGGAAATGCTCGCCTATCCCTTCAAGGAGCTGAACGGAAGGTTGCGCGCCACCGATCTGGCGGTGGTGAACCTGGAGTGCCCGTTCACCGCCCGGGGCGAGAAGATTCCCAAGAACTTCAATTTCCGCGCCCGACCGGAGTTGGTTTCCGTACTCCTCGCCGGTGGAGTCGGCGCGGTCAGCGTCGCCAACAACCACATGATGGACTATGGGCCAGTGGGACTGTTTGACACGCTGGAAACACTGGATCTTGCCAAGCTGCCGCACTTTGGCGCGGGCCGTACCCTCCTCGAGGCGCGACGGCCCGCGATCGTCGAGCGTGGCGGACACAAGCTCGCGCTGCTGGGATACTTCTTTCTCGCAACTCACAACATTGAGCCCGCCGAGGTGCTGGCCACCGAAACCGCTCCGGGCGTCGCCGGTCATCGGGCGGACTTGAAACTGATGAAGCGGATGCTGCGGGAGGATGTGACCGCGGCGCGCGCCCAGGCCGATCTCGTGATTCCGTTCTTCCACTGGGGGCGCGAAGGCAACCATTTTCCTGAAGCCTATCAGGTAGAGCTGGCCCATCTGGCGATCGACAGCGGAGCCGCCGCAGTGGTCGGCTCTCACCCGCACGTGCTGCAAGGAATGGAGCTTTACCGGGGAGCGCCGATTTTCTATTCGTTAGGCAACCTGATTTTCGGCGGCAATTGGGATCCAAAGGTGAAGGAGAGCGCGCTGATCGCGGTCCGGTTCTCTTCCGCGGGTTATCTATCCACCGAAATCATTCCCGTGCAGACCGATCGGTTTCCAAAACTTCCAATCCAGCCGTTTCTCCTGGATGAGGAGCACTCCCGGCAGGTGCTTCAGCACCTGGCAGAGTACTCCTCGAAATTCGAGCAGATGTTGCCGGAGTTGGCTCGGTGGAAGAAGTGACCTACTTTCCGGCGGCCTTTCGTCTGCGAATTCGGCGGCGCCTTAGCGCTTGCCGCTTGGGCTTAGCGCGATTTTTGAGGCTTTTTTTGGTGCGGTTACCGGATTTGGCTGCCATCTCTTTATCTCCCGAGGTTGGAGAGAGATTCTTCCATAAAGTAGCGAGCAATGATTGAAAAACTGGAAGAGGTGGAGCGCCGCTTTGATCGGCTCACCGCGGACCTTTCTAACCCTCAAGTGTTGGCGGACGCCGCCAAGCTTCAGAAAGTGGCCCGGGAGCGCTCCGGGTTGGAAAAGCTGGTCGATACCTTCCGCCGCTACAAGAAGGTGGTCGCGGACTTGCGAGACGTCGAGCAACTGCTCTCCGGGCCCGACGGGCCGGAGTTAAAGGCCTTGGCTCGGGAGGAGCTACCCGCGCTCAAAGCAAGACGGGATGAGCTCGAGCAGAAACTCAAGATCTTGCTGATCCCCAAGGATCCAAACGACGAGAAGGACGTAATCCTCGAGATTCGCGCCGGCGCGGGTGGCGACGAGGCCGGTCTGTTTGCGGCCGAGGTCCTGCAGATGTACCTGCGCTATGCGGAGAAGCGCGGATGGAGATCCGAGATTGTCGACATCAGCTCGGGCACCATGGGAGGGGTGAAAGAGGTGGCTGTCACCCTCTCGGGCGAGTCGGTCTACTCGTCGATGAAGTACGAATCCGGGGTGCATCGAGTGCAACGTGTCCCGGCAACCGAAGCTCAAGGCCGGATTCACACCTCGACGATCACCGTGGCGGTGATGCCCGAAGCCGAAGAGGTGGACGTGCAAATCAAGGACGGGGACGTGGAAAGGCAGGTGATGCGCTCCACCGGCTCGGGAGGCCAAAGCGTCAATACCACCGACTCGGCGGTACGGCTGATCCACAAGCCGACTGGCATCGTCGTCAAATGCCAGCAGGAGAAAAGCCAGATCAAAAATCTATCCCAGGCGATGCGGATGCTCCGAACCAAGCTTTACGAGATGGAGCAGCAGAGAATCACCGCCGAACGTGACAGCCTGCGCAAGGGGCAGGTGGGAACCGGGGATCGCAGTGAGAAAATCCGGACCTACAACTTTCCACAGGATCGAATGACCGACCACCGGATCGGCTACACCCGTCACAACCTCGCGGCGCTGATGGCCGGAGACCTGCAGGACGTGATCGATGCCTGTCGGACCTTCTACCAGGCCGAGGCTCTCAAACAACAAAGCAGATCCACTCCACCCAACGAGGCACCCTGACGTCAGCATGCGAGAGACCTGGACCGTCCGCAAAGTCCTGGGTTGGACCGCCGATCGCTTCGAGCGGCAGCTTCTGGATGCGCCGCGGCTTACCGCGGAGCTTTTGCTTGCCCATGCTCTTCGAACCGATCGACTGCAGCTGTACCTCGATCTCGAACGGCCACTGCAAGCGGAAGAGCTGGCTGGCGTACGAGCGCTGATCCGCCGCCGGACGAACGGAACGCCAACCCAGTATCTGACCGGCACCCGGGAGTTTTACGGTCGCCCGTTTTGTGTGGATCCCCGAGTCCTGATTCCGCGCCCGGAGACGGAGCTACTGGTGGAGCAAATACTGCAAATTGTTCCACACCACGCAGGCGCGGAAGTTTTGGATATCGGGACCGGATCCGGATGTATCGCCGCTACCATCGCCGCCGAGCGGTCGAATGCATCGGTATGGGCGACCGACATTTCGCCCGACGCATGTGACGTCGCCCGGCTTAACCTGCAAAACCTGGGTCTTTCCGGCCATGTGACGCTGCTGGAAGGCGACCTGTTCGCTCCGATTCCAGTCGGTCATCGCTTCGATGTCATCGTTTCCAACCCACCCTACGTGGCCCGCCGCGAAGTAGCGAGCCTATCGACTGAAGTCCGCCAGGAGCCACTCAGAGCCCTGGATGGGGGGGAAGACGGACTGACCGTGATTCGCCGTTTGATCGAGCAGTCGAAAGCCTTTCTGAAGCCTGGCGGGCTACTGGCCTTTGAAATCAGTGAGACCCAGGGGCCGGCGGTTCTGGCCCTGTTGAGCTCCGCCGGGTACCAAGAGGGGCGGATTTCCAGGGATTTGGCTCGGCTCGATCGCTTCGCCTATGCCACGGTAGCCCGGTAGGCGATGGACAAGATCGTCGTCAACGGAGGCAGACCACTCAGCGGAGAAATCGGCGTTTCGGGGGCCAAGAACGCGGCGCTGCCCCTACTGGCTGCATCGCTTCTCGCCCGCGGGGAGCACCTGTTCCGCAATGTCCCCGACCTGGTGGACGTCTCGACCATGCTCAAGGTGCTCAGGACGATGGGATGCACTGCGGAGCGGCTGGACGGGAGGCAACATCACAGCTGCCGGGTTGTCGTCGGGGATGTAAACCCGCAAGCGCCCTACGAGCTGGTCAAGACGATGCGCGCCTCGGTTCTGGTGCTTGGCCCGCTCGTGGCCCGGCACGGCCGCGCCCGGGTCTCCCTACCTGGCGGTTGCGCGATCGGGGCACGGCCGATCGATCAGCACCTCAAGGGGCTGCGTGCTTTGGGCGCGGAGATCCGGATCGATGGCGGTTACGTCGAGGCCAAGGCCAGGCGATTGCGGGGGGGAACGATCGCCTTTGATTTGGTTACTGTCACGGGTACCGAAAATCTGATGATGGCTGCGGCACTGGCGGAGGGCGACACCCTCCTCGAAAACGCCGCCCGGGAGCCCGAGGTCGAAGAATTGGCCCGGGTCCTCAACAAGATGGGCGCTCGGATCTCAGGTGCGGGGTCGGATACCATCTCGATCGAAGGGGTCGACCGGCTCGGGCCGGTGGACCACGCGATCATTCCGGACCGAATCGAAGCAGGGACCCTTTTGGTCGCGTCGGCGATAACCCAGGGTGACGTTCTGGTGAAGAATGCGCAACCTGAGCACTTGGACGCAGTGATTCAAAAACTACGGGAGGCTGGGTGCGAAATCACCTCAGAGAATCAGGGGCTCCGATGTAAAGGCCCCAAGGTGATTCACTCTGTTGACGTGAAGACGACGGCGTATCCCGGGTTCCCTACCGATATGCAGGCGCAGTTAATGGTGCTAATGTCAGTTGCAGATAGCACGGCTGTCATTTCTGAGAACATCTTCGAAAATCGCTTTATGCATGTCCCCGAGCTCGACCGCATGGGGGCGGACATCTCGATTCAAGGAAATAGTGCTGTGGTGAGGGGAGTAAAGCGACTGTCTGGCGCGCCGGTGATGGCGACCGATTTGCGAGCTTCTGCTTCCTTGATCCTGGCGGCGCTGCGAGCCGAGGGACGCACCGATATCCAACGCGTCTATCACCTCGATCGTGGATACGAACAATTGGATAAAAAGCTGCGTCTACTCGGAGCTGACATTCGCCGTTTCAAGGAGAAATGACACAATGAATTGTCCCAGTTGCAACATCGAGATGGCCGAGCTCGAGGGGGACGACAAGACCGTCAGGAAAATGCGGAGATTGTGCCGGTCTGTGGATCGATGTTGCGGATTTGAATCGCGTTCTCCTTCATAACAACCTTCCCGGACTGGAAAGCTTCGGTGGGCGTTTGGATGCCGAAGCCCTCACCGGCCAGTGTCCCGAGTGTCAGGTCGATTTGGTGCGAGTGGAAGGAGGCGGGCGTCAGCATCCGTTGCAATACGATACCTGCGAGTCCTGTGGCGGAATTTTTCTGGAATCCGAATTCAAGGACGCAACCGAAATCAAGATCGCGTTTCGAGAAATCGTCGATTTCTTTCAACGGTTCGCCAATAAAAAACGATCCGCCGCCGGTTGAGCTACCAATAGTCGCGAAACGGTTGCTTCAAATCATCCGGCAACTCTCCGTCCAACGTCAGGGTGCGGGTGGCCTTTCCAGGTTCTTGCGGAGGCCGCTCTCTCACCGTTCGCGCCTTTACCCTTCCCTTGCCTGGTATTTCCAGGGCGAGTGATCCAGCCGAGGCGTGATAGCGGCCGCTGAAGGACTTCGGCTTTTGGGCTTCGTCGAAGGGTTGGAAGGCAAAGCGGTAGGTGCCATCGAAGAAAAAGGAAAGAAAACGATCCGGAGCCCCTTCCGCTCCCGAGAACCACGTTCCCAAGAGGGCGGCCTGGTTTTTGTCATATTTCAATTGCCGAGTCAGCCAAGCGCCATTGAGGGCCGTGCCTTCCGAATAAAAGATGACATCGGTCAGGCACACCGGCATCTCAGGATCCTCGGCCGGATACTCCTCGACAATCTCCAAGCGGAATTGCGCGGCCACCAGTGGCGGGTCGATCGAGAACGCTTGCAAGCCACGATGATCGGCCAGCACCATCGATCTCGCTCCGTTCGGTGTCCTGACAATTATTTTCTTCGCTCTGGAAAAGTCTTGGAACGTTCGATCGTCGAATCCGTTTCCGGTGTAGATCCGCACCTCGTCGATTCTTGCCAGTTCCTTGAACCCGAAGACCAAGGTTTCCGCCAGCGGGTCGGAGCTGGTGCTACACCAACAAGTGATTTCCCGTCCATCGAGCAAGTTCAAAGGCTGGTAGAGAGTTGGACGGCTCTCTTTCTTGTAGTAGTTGGAGGACTGCGCGTAGCCAATGTGCGGTGCCCCGAGCGCGGAAAACGGAAGTGCCGCGAGCGCAAGGATGCAACCGAAAACCTTCATCAAATCCATGGAGGCGCCCCGATCATACACGCAAAGGACGGCGACTCGGGAAATCACGATGAAATGTCTACGTTGGTTGTGGCTGTGCACCTTAGTCGCATGTCCGAGCCATAAGGGCTCCCCGGACGGCGGACCGATCGACGCCGGACCTGCACAGCTCTCAGAGCACGAGCCAAACGATCGCCCCGAGGATGCCCTCGTCATCACCGAGTCGGCGGTGGTGCGAGCCCGATTGGACGCCAACCCCGCCAAACCGGACGAGGACTGGTACGCGCTCGCGCCGGCCGCTCCGCGCGTGGTGGACCTATCCCTAAGCGCGATCCCTGGCGTGGATGTCGCCTTTGAGATCTACGACGACACTGCCCGAAACCGGCTTTTGCTCGTCAATAGCCAGGGCGAGGGCAAACCGGAGCGCCTTCCCAATCTTGGAGTGCGCAGCAAGCTCTACGTCAAAGTCTACTCCGCGAAGAAAGGCGCTGTTCAGCGAGCCCAAAGCGGGCTTCGAATCAGAGCCCAACGACCGCGCCGCCGATGCGAACCCGATCGCGCTTGGCCAGTCGATCTCCGGAACGATCGGACATCCAGCCGATGAGGACTGGTTTCGCTATGAGCTCACGAATCTAGCCACCGGCGCTGCCGATGCCTCGGTCGAGACGGGCCGTTTGTCAGCTCCAAACCTGGACGCGTCGAGCGGCCCGGCGCAGCTTAGAGCCGGGGATGCGGGCTCGCTGGCGGCTGGCGATGGAGGCTACGGACCCCCCGGCACCGCGCTCAGAATCGAGCTCAGCGCGGTCGAGGGAGTGCGCTACGAATTGCAGGTCCTCTCCGCCGCTGAGGCACCGCTGTTTCAGGTGCGAGGAAAGGAGAACGAGGGGCTCTCCGTTCGCAACGTGGGAGTGCGAAGCACAGACCAATTCGTTTACGTAGCGGTCAAGAGCACCTGGATCGGCACCGGAAAGGAAGCGCGACGCGGGTACAACCCGGACAAGCCCTACACGCTGAACGTCTCGGTTGAGGAAGCCGGCGCCAACGCAGAGCTGGAGCCCAATGACGACCTCTTCCGAGCGACGCCACTGCCTCGAAACGGTTATCGGGAGGGTTTTCTCTCGCCCAAGACCGACGTCGACTACTACGTGCTGAGAACCGAAGAGCCGGTGCTCGCGCGCTTTCACCTCTCCGGAGTGGATAAGCTCGACCTGATGCTCTCGGTGGTGGCCCCGGATGAAAAAGGCGGGGAAAAGGTGCTGCTTCGGGCTAACGATGGCGCGGTCAAAGAGCCGGAGATTCTCAACAGCGTCTACTGCGCTGGCCAATGCTGGGTGAAAGTAGAAGGAGCGCTGCGCAAGATCGACGGCAAGTGGGTCAAAGACTACGAAAACTCCGAGCAACCGTATCGTCTTACTGTTTCGTCGGTGGCGGATACCGGCGCCGAAGAACGGGAGCCGAATAATACCCTGGCGCAGGCCACACCCATTCAACTCAACCGGCCGATTCGGGGAACCGTGCATCCGAAGAAGGACGTCGATTTTTTCCGATTGGATCTAAGTAATCGACCGGTGCGGGTTCCCATCAGAGCCACCGCCACCGGACTGCTTAAGGTGCACCTGGGCCTCTATCTCCACCGGATGAATGAGGAGGGAAAGCTCTCGCTGCTGCAGACCGCAGACAAGGCAAGAGGGGATGCTCCCGAGGTGATCCGCTACAGCGCCGAGCCGGGGGTTTATTTCATCGAAATCCGCGATTCAAAAAATCGAGAGTCCAATTTCCAGGACTACTATCAGCTCACGGTTGAAGAGGGCGATTGAAGATGGCGAAGCTCGTGCTGGTCCGACACGGTGAGTCCCTCTGGAACCTTGAGAATCGGTTTACGGGTTGGGTGGATGTTCCCTTGACCGAGAAGGGGCGCGCAGAGGCACGCCGAGCTGCCGAATTGCTGGTGGGATTGTCGTTTCAAGTCGCGTACACCTCGGTCCTGATCCGGGCGCAAGAGACCCTCGAAATCATGCTCAACGCGCTCGGCCAGCGGGTTCCGGTGATACGGGACGTTGCGCTCAACGAACGACACTACGGCGATCTTCAGGGCTTGAATAAGGCTGAGACGGCGCGCCGGTACGGAGATGAACAAGTGAAACTGTGGCGTCGATCCTATGACGTGGCCCCTCCTGGAGGAGAGTCGTTGGAAATGACTTCCAAGCGCACGCTTCCCTTCTTCGACCGAGCGATCATGGGCGACATTCGTCTGAACAAGAACGTCCTGGTGGCGGCCCACGGAAACTCGATCCGCTCGATTGTGATGAAGCTGGATCAGCTGAACAAGCAGCAGGTGCTGGAATTGAACCTGGATACCGGCATCCCGCTTGTCTACGAGATTGGGACCGACGGTCGAGTGCTGTCGAAGGAAGTGCGGCGCTAGGAGCCAGCCGTTGGGGGCGCTGTTGCGGCGCTGTCGCTAGCACTTAATCAAGTCCGCCTCATAAACAGTTAAAGATGTCCTCTTCGTGGTCGTAGTCTTATGTGGCTGTAGATTGGTTTCTCCTGTGCTTTCGGGAGAGTTTTTGGGGGTCCAGGGGGACTGAAAAGGTGTGGATTCATGCAGCGCTCCTGTGGACGGCGTCGCCCTGCCGATAAGGGAGCAAGTCGCCGGATATAGGTTCAAATCGAGCAATGACTTGGCCCAGGTGGCTGACGGCGAGGGTATCATCCAGTAGCTCGTGGACGAGGACGGGGCAGCGGACGAAGTGCAAACGTCCGGCTGCCTTGGGCAGCTGAAGAGACAGATTCTTGAAGCTGACCGTGTTGTCTTTGTTGACAACGCGCTCGTGCTGAAGGGAGAGCAACAGCTCTACCTCTACGCCAGCCAGAGGGACAAACGCGCTGCCCTTCTCAATCGGCTTGACGCTGAAGCGTTGATTGAAGTCGGGGACGAAGACTTCGGTGAGGTAGCGATTGGCGGCTGGGTAGTCGCTCACTCCGTGCAGCTTCAATTCCTGAGGCAGCCGGCCCTGAATGGTGCCGAAAGCCCTTTCACTGCGACCTCGGGCCTCTGGTGAACGGGCCAGAATCTGCCGAATGCCCAGGGCACGTAGCGCCCGGGGCACCTGACCGTTGTAGTCCTCGGTCGAAGCGGCCTTTCCCGCTTTGGCAGTGCGGCAGAAATGACTGCCCCGGTCGGTATAGAGCTCGCTGAAGCGGCCATGGTTGATGAGGACGTGCTTGAGGGCAAGCAAGGTGGAAACAGTGCCCTCCTCCTCGAAGAAGTGTGCGAACAGAATCCGACCATCGGCATCGTCTAGCACCACGATCAGGTCCCACTCGGCCAGGCCTTCAATCCATGGATGTCGCGAGCCGTCCAGGTGCAGAAGCATTCCCACCAAAGGTCTTCTTTCTCGTTTACGGCGGTACCGGCCACGTCCGGGAGCCTTTTCGGCCAGTCCCGCTTCTTGAAGAACGATCCGAGTCCAGGAATAGGAAAGTTTAAGCCCGTGCTTCTCGGTCGCGAAGTCGTAGAAGTGCTGGATGGAAAAATCTGGGTATCGCTCGCGTCTCAGCTTCAGTAACTCGCGGATGGTTGCGACCGGCAGCCGCTTGCGGCGTAGGCGCCGGCGCGGTGATCACGCAGTCCACCCCATCCCCCCTGCTCGTAGCTCTTCTTGAGCCTGCGGATGTGCCGCGGGGTGATGCCCAAAATGTCCGCTGCCTGCAACCAGCTCAGCTTTCCCTCGATCGCTTTGAGAATGACGTCTTTCCTCGTCACTGCTTTCGCCTCCCGGGCGACCCGGCGTTCGACGCTTTTCATCGAACCACCCTCGCCCAACGGAAGCGGACATCTTTAAGTGCTTATCCAGCGGACATCTCCACTGCTCCTTACACGGCGCTGTTGCGGCGCTTGACACGAGCGGGAACGGCCCGTAAGGAGCCGTTCAACCTGTGCGGTAGTAGCTCAGCTGGTAGAGCACGAGCTTCCCAAGCTCGGGGTCGCGGGTTCGATCCCCGTCTACCGCTATTTCTTGTTTTGATAGTTGTTCGATTCTCCGATCCAATCCTCTTGACTCTCGAGCGCACTCGCGTACTAACGCGGTCTGCTGGATTGGGATCAGCACTCAACAAGGGGAGGGGTCATGCGGAGGATACTGTTTGGGCTGGGTTTGATTTCGGCGTTTGTTTTCTTGGGAACGGGAGAGGCGAAGGAACCTGGCACTGAGCGTTCTGAAGAATATGCCGGCGACCAAGGCACCTGCGAGGCGGTCGCTAACAATCTGGTAGCGAACTGTGGATTTGAAACGCACGTCTTCGCTCCGTGGGTTCAATCGGGCGATACGAGCTTTACGGGCATCGACAATGTCTCTGCTCACAGTGGCCAGTGGGGACTTGATACTGGGCCCGTAAGCGATCTCGGATTTATTACGCAAAATCTTGCCACCGGCGATCAAGGGGCGATGCACCACCTTAGCTTTTGGCTGCTCAACCTGGGTGGCACGCCTAACCGCTTTCAAGTGACTTGGGAGGGAAATGTCATCTTCGACCAGTCGGACATGCCGGCTTTCGGTTACACTCGGTACGATTTCGACGTGTTCGCATGCGCAGGCACTTCCCAGTTGAAGTTTGGATTCCTCCAGGCTCCTAGCTTCTTCTATTTCGACGACGTTGTCGTCGTTCGAACAACGGAATAATAACCAGGTGCCTCGATGCCGAGCGCTGTAGCGCGCTCGGCGCATCAGCGGCGACTCGGGGGCCGATACTCCGGCCGCTCTGGATCAGCGATTCGCTTGCTCCCCTAAATGCGCAGAGCCTTGACTGAACGCAATTTCAGTCATACTCCTGCGTCCGATGAAGCCTCGCCCGATCTCCAATCCGCCCAACCCCTGGATGAGCACCGAAATCGATTATCTCGGAGAGCCGCCTCCAGGAAAGTTGGAAGTATTCGACGACCATTCGCGCGAGATCATCGCGCACAATGACAGTCCGGACGTCGGCTTCACGTTCAGCGTCAATCCATACCGCGGCTGCATGCACGCCTGCGCCTACTGCTATGCGCGCCCAACCCACGAGTACCTCAGCTTCGGCGCCGGAACGGACTTTGAAACGAAAATCACGGTCAAGCTGCGTGCCGCCGAGCTGCTTCGCGAGGCCTTTGAGCGCCGGTCTTGGAAGGGCGACTTGGTGATGTTCAGCGGCGTGACGGATTGCTATCAGCCGCTGGAGGCCTCTTTGAGGCTCACCCGCCAATGCCTCGAGGTTTGCGCCGAATATCGAAACCCGGTCGCAATCATCACCAAGGCCCCGTTGATCGAACGAGATCTCGACGTTCTGCAATCGCTGGCGCGGCGGTCTCGAGTGAGCGTCAGCGTGAGCATTCCGTTTTGGAATCAGGAGCACGCACGGGCCACCCCGCGACGTCGAATTGAAGTGATCCGTCGTCTCGCCGAGGGCGGAGTCCCGGTTGGCGTCAGCGTCGCCCCGATCATCCCCGGCCTCGGAGACGAGGACATCGGGCTGATTTTGGAAGCTGCAAAGGACGCCGGGGCGAGTCACGCCGGTTACGTTCTCCTCCGGCTGCCCGGATCAGTGAAGGCAGTTTTTAGCGAGCGGCTGCGGCTCACCTTGCCCGAGCGAGCAGAGCGGGTCCTTCATCGGATCCGGGAGACGCGGGGAGGAAGACTCTACGACTCACGGTTCGGAAGCAGAGGACGAGGCGAGGGCCTCTACGCCGATGCGATTCGGGGGCTGTTTCAGGCTACCGCTCGTCGGCTTGGACTTCTGACATCACACCAGGATCAGCCAACGACGTTTCAGCGCCCCGAGAAAGCGAACGCGCAGCTGCAGCTTTTGTAATTATCCTTGGGATTGGGCGAACCGCTCCATGAATGAGACGAGCGTTTTGATGTTGTCCACAGTAACTGCGTTGTACGCCGATACCCGAATCCCTCCGGCGCTGCGGTGTCCTTTCAATCCCACCATTCCGTTCTTCTTGGCCTCGGCGACGAAGCGCTCCTCCAAGGCCTCGTTCGGCAGTCGAAAAACGATATTCATCGTCGAACGGCTGTCTCTTTCCACTGGCGCCTTGTAAAAACCAGACATTCTGTCCAGGGCGCTATAGAGGATCGTGGCCTTCTCCCGATTCCACGTTTCGACCTGCGCCAGGCCACCCACCGATTTCACCCACCCCAGGACATTGCGAACCATGTAGATCGCAAAGGTGGGTGGAGTGTTGTAGAGCGAATCGGCCTCGGCATGGGTCGAGTATTGAAGAATCTTCGGGATGTCCTTTCGACCTTTGGCCATCAATTCTTGGCTGGCAATCACCACCACCACGCCTGAAGGCCCGAGGTTCTTCTGCGCGCCGGCATAGACCAACCCAAAGCGTGCAGGGTCAAACCTGCGCCATAGAAAATCCGAGCTCATGTCGGCGATCAGCGGCACCGATCCGGTGGCTGGAAAATCCTGCCACTGCGTCCCAAAGATCGTGTTGTTGCTGGTTAGGTGTACGTAAGCAGCCTTGGGGTCCAGCTTCAGTTCCGAGGATTTGGGAATCCGGGTGTAGCGTTTGTCTGGCCCGACGGTGCTCGCCGCCACGCGTGGCTTTCCGATCAGTTGCGCCTCCGCGAGTGCCTTTTCGGACCATGTTCCGGTGACCACGTAGTCCGCGCTCCCGCTTGTCGGAAGAAAATTCATTGGCACCATCGCGAATTGAAGACTGGCCCCTCCCTGGAGAAACAGCACTCGATGGGTGTCCGGAATCCCAAGAAGCTCCTTCAGCAGCGCGACCGCCTCGTTCTGAACCGCCTCGTATTCCTTGCCGCGATGGCTATGCTCCATGATCGACATCCCGGATCCTTTGAAGTCCAGGAATTCGTCGCGGGCGCGCTCGAGCGCTGGTAGCGGCAGCGCTGCTGGGCCCGCATTGAAGTTGATCACTCGCATGTTCGCCTCCGAGGTAGACGTGAATTTGTTAATCAAACAGGTGAAGGACTAGGCCGCTGCGCAACTTGGGTTCGAACCAGGTCGATTTGGGCGGCATGATTTCGCCGGCGTCCGCAATCTCCATCACTTGCTCGACGCTGGTCGGGTAAACGCAGAAAGCGACCTGGTACTCCCCGGAGCGCACCAGTGTTTCGAGTTCCTCCGTCCCGCGGATGCCACCCACGAAATTGATCCGCTTGTCGATTCGTGGATCGCCAATCCCGAGCAGAGGCGCCAATGCATTTTCCTGCAGAATCGACACGTCCAATACTCCGGTTGCAGAGCTCTCGAAACTGCCGGGTCGCGCGGTCAAACGGTACCACTTTCCGTCCAAAAACATCGAGAACTGGTGCGGTGCCCCCGGACGCGGACGGGGCGCGCTGGAAACGATGAACTTGCTGCGCAGCTTCTCGACCAGCTGCGCCGGCGTGAGGCCGTGGAGGTCCTTAACCACTCGGTTGTAGTCGAGAATCTGCATTTGGTTGTGTGGAAAAATCACCGCCAAAAATCGATCTCGTTCGCCACCCCCGGACCCGTTGCTCGCATGCAGCGCCTTCACTCGAGATGCCGCTGCGGACCGGTGATGCCCATCGGCTACGTATAATGCGGGAACCCGTCGAAAGAGCCGGAGAAGGTTGGAAGTCTGTTGGAGGGGGACCAGCCAAAAGGTGTGAGCGATTTGATCCTCGGTCACGAAGTCATACTCCGGCTCCGCTTCGACCAGTTCGCTAACCAGTTGATCGATTTCCTCATCGGCCCGGTAGGCAAGGAATACCGGTTCGTCGTTGCCACCCAGTGCGTCGATGTGTCGAGTACGATCGTCTTCCTTGTCCGGCCGGGTGCGTTCGTGTTTCTTGATCAACCCCTGGTCGTACTCGTCCACGCTCGCGCCGGCCACCAACCCAATTTGCGCGTGGGTGCCCATTCGCTGTTGATAGAGGTAGAGGCGCGGCTCCGAGTCTTGCACCAGCCAGTGATGGGACCGAAACGCACTGAGGTTGCGTCGGCCACGTTCGTGCACCGCTTCGGAGCGCTCGTCCGTCCCAGGCGGCAGGTCAATTTCCGGGCGGGAGATATGGAAGAAGCTCTGTGGGTTGTCGCGCGCGTACGCCCGAGCTTCTTCGGTGCTGACGACGTCGTACGGGGGGCAGGCCACATTTCTCGCCAGCTCCGCCGGCGGACGCAATCCTCGAAATGGTTTCAAGTCAGCCAAACTGAAGTCCTCGTGGCGCCGTCCAGACTAACGGGTGAATACCCTGCCGCAACCAGGATTGCGAGCGTTGGACGGGAAGTGAACCACATCGCGCCGCTCGGATTGATCCGGGGCCGATGAACGCCTAGATCGCCTGCCATGAAATTCAACTTCGCCGCGTCCGATGGAACCACCACGACGGTCGACGTGCTGATCGCTCCGCTTTTTCAGGAGGACCTGAGCAAACCGATCAACCCAGCGGTGAGCGCTCTCGACCGTTCGCTGGGTGGAGTGTTGATTGAAACAACCACCCGGGAAGGGTTCCAAGCCAAGCGAGAGCAAGTTTGGAGCTTGCATGCGCCGCAGAAGTTTCGCGCACGGCGGGTGATGCTCGTCGGTCTGGGACCACGCTCCAAGTTTTCACCTGAAGTTCTTCGTCAGGCACTCGGAAATGCGGCCCGAGCGATCGCCCGTTTTCGCGGCGAATCGGCAGCAGTCGATCTTCGTTCCGATGTTTTTCAGCCCGATTCGATCCGGGCGGCGACCGAGGGTTTGACGCTGGGCAGCTATCGGTACGATCGCTACCGAACCACCGACGACCAAAAGCCGCCCTCGAAATTGCGATCGGTCACCCTTCTCAACCGAGGCGGTCGCGAGGAGAAAGCGGCGGCTCTGCTGGGCAGCCAGGTCGCCGAAGCCACAAACTGGGTTCGCGATTTGGTCAATGAGCCGGCCGGAACCCTCACGCCGAAGAGACTTGCCCAAGAAGCCGCCAGCGCCGCGCGAGAAGGTGGATTGTCAATCTCGATTCGTGGCAGGCGTGAGATTCAAAAACTGCGAATGGGCCTGTTCCTCGGAGTTGCCCAGGGTAGCGTGCAGGAGCCTCAGCTGATCGAAATCCGCTATACGCCCCGGCGTCGCTCTCGAGTCAAACAGGCTCCAATCGCGCTGGTCGGCAAAGCGATTACGTTCGATTCAGGCGGGTTGTCGCTTAAGACGCACGAGGGAATGCTCGGGATGAAGGCGGACATGGCTGGCGCCGCTGCGGTGCTGGGCGCGATGCGCGTGATTGCGAGCCTTGCACCGCCTTTTCCCGTCTACGGCTTTCTCGGCGCCTGCGAAAACATGCCGTCCGGCACCGCATACCGTCCCGGAGACATCCTGGTTTCCCGCCTCGGAAAGACGGTCGAAGTGACGAACACCGACGCGGAGGGCCGGCTGGTGCTGGGAGATGTCCTTGCCTTCGCCAATGAACAGAAGCCGGAGATGATCATCGATCTGGCGACGCTCACCGGCGCCTGCATGATCGCGCTCGGCAACTATATCGGTGGCGCGTTTGGAGCGAACTCCGAGGCCGTTCAAAGCGTAATCGCCGCGTCGCAGCGAGCGGGCGAGGAATTTTGGCCAATGCCGGTGAGTGATCTTCAGAAGGATGCGCTGCATTCCGATGTCGCCGATCTCAAGAATGCCGGCGAACGATGGGGCGGTGCAATCAATGCCGCGCTCTTCCTGAAGGAGTTTGTTGGCGACACCCCGTGGGTTCACCTGGACATCGCCGGGCCATCGATGAGCCCAGCAGAGCGCGGCTATCAACCGAAGGGCGCCACCGGCGTTGGAGTGCGAACCCTGGTGGAGTTCATTCGGGAACGAGCCCGAGCTTTCAACCCGAGAAGCTGAGAATTTCCTCGAAGTGCGCTCGCGCGGATTCCATCGGATCGGGAGCCGCATAGATCGGTCGTCCGACCACCAGCAGGTCCGCGCCCGCCTTGAGCGCGAACGAGGGAGTGGCCGCCCGCGCCTGATCGTCACTCGCCTCGGCGCGACGAATACCGGGCGCGCACAAGTAAACGTCTTCACCCAGGGAGCGCCGCAGCCGGAGCAGCTCGTGCGGCGAACAGACGATTCCGTCGGCGCCCGCGGCTTGAGCCAGCTCCGCCAATCTCTTCACCAGAGCCTCCGGGGATTCGGAGCTTCCCATCGCCAAAACGTCGTCTGCTGAAAGCGAGGTAAGGAGGGTTACTGCCAGCAGCCTGGGTGCGGCCACCCCAGCACGTTCCGCACCGAGTCGCGCGCCTTCGACAGCAGCCCGTACCATTGCGGGCCCACCTTGAGCATGCACAGTGAGCAAGCTCACGCCCAGCTCCGCGGCGCGCATCGCCGCGAGTTGGACGGTGTTGGGAATATCGTGAAGCTTAAGGTCCAGGAAAACCTTGGCGCCCTGTCGAGTGAAAGCGCGAACTGCTGCCGGCCCGTGCTCCACGAACAAGGAGAGGCCTACTTTCACGTAGCCGATGTAGCGCGCCACCTCCTGATACAACTGTTCCGCTTGCGGAAGCGGCACATCCAGTGCGAGGGCCAGATGCTCGCGAGCCTGCTCGGGCGTCATTGCCGAAGTCCTGCCTGCATTCGGCTGCATTCCTTGGTGAGAGCCTGCGCCGCGTCAGAAGGCATCACGTTCTTCGCGGAAAAGACAGCGTAAGACATAAAGGAATCGAGCGCCTCGTACGCCTTCGCGCGGCGCACCGGGGTATCGCCCAGGTTGTTGATCACCCGCTTCACATCCAGCTCGCCCTCGGAGGAAAGCTGCACCCCTGCGAAGGCTTCTTCCATTCCCGGAAGCGGATCTCTGAGGAACGACTGCAGGTCCGACAAGTCCTGACCAGCCGCTTTGAGCGCCCGGCAGATGGTTTGAATCAATGATGCATAAAGTTGAAGGGCGGAGCTCCGTGCGGACTCTGGCTGTCTCGGCGTTGAGGCTCTTGTCACGGCCTGGGGAACCAAGGCGCCGCTCGCCAAGCAGGCTTCGACCCGCTGCAGGAACGCGTGCTCTGAACCGTCGAACAATGTCCGCAGCGCACCGAGCTCTCCGCCCGCGCCAATTTGGGCCAACAAGCTATCTGCGCCCTCTGGCGCCTGGCCTTTGCCGAGCGACACGCGAGTTGACGGCGGCAGTCTCTTGCGAAGGCGATCCAGCGCCTCAGCACGTTTGATTCCTTCCAAGACGATCGAGCGGGTCGCTTGGGGTAGTTTCAGGGCATCCTCCGAGAGCGATGCTCCCGCCAGGAACAGAAAGTCTCCCTCGCTCAGCTCGAACAGGTTGATCACGATCTCCCGGATCAGCCCCGTCATCGCCGTGTAGAGCGTGGCGGCCGAGATCTCTTTCGAGCGCAAGAGCACCTGCCCAATCTTGGCTCCGGTTTTCACTTTCGAAAGTGCGGAATCCAATTGCTCAGACGAGAGCCATCCGCGCTCCACCAGGACCATCCCGAGCCGTTCAGACGGCTCGGAAGATGACGCGAACACCACTTGACCGTCGCGAAAATCCACCGCTCTTCGCGAATCGCCAGCGGAAACGATCAACGTGCCGCTGTGGGCGCCGGTCAGGATGTGGCCAAACAGTTCTCCGAGCGAGAACGCCCCGAGCGTCCCGGCAATATAGTCGTTGGTCGCCAGCTCCTCGCGTAGGAGCACAAGCGCGTCCGCGCCTTGGCTAGCGATTTTGAGCAGCGATTCCGGTTTGAAATTGCGGCCGATCGTCGTCGGCAACTGAAGGGAGACTCCGTCTTTAGCGATCCGGACGTCGACTTTGTCGGAGAGGGCCACGGGCCAGCAAGCCAAAGCTTACTTGGCGCTGAGCTCCTCGTCGATCACCCTTTTGAACTCGTCGATCGACGCGCTGGAGAGGAGAATCCCATTCACGAATACGGTGGGAGTTCCGGGAACGCCGAGTTTTTGGCCCGCGGCCATGTCAGCCTCGACGTCCTTGGTGTGCTGCCCAGAGTCTAAGCAGCCGGTGAACTTCGCGGAGTCAAGCCCCAGGGCGCTCGCATGCTCCTTGAGCTGTGGCACCTCGAGCTTCTGCTGATTCTTGAACAGCTGGTCGTGATACTCCCAGAATTTCCCCTGATCGTTTGCGCACAGAGCCGCTTCCGCCGCTTTCTTCGCGTTCTTGTGGAAATCGAGCGGGAACTCTCGAAACACCAATCGAACCTTTCCAGCATAGTCTTGCATCATCTGCTCGATTGTGTCCCGCGCCCTTCCGCAATAGGGGCATTGGAAATCGGAAAACTCGACCACCGTGACCGGAGCATTGGTTGGCCCGCGTGAGGGACCCTTTGCGTCCACCGTCTTCCGCGGCTCGGAAAGCTTGAGCACGACCTTGTTCTCTTTGCGCAGCTGATCGAAGAGTGCCTTGGCCCGCTCTTGCTTCTGACTTCGGGTCAGTACCTCGACGATTCGGCTCCGGAAGTCCTCGAGCTTGCTGCCAGGGGGGAGCTGAGCTGCGTTCTGGTCAAAGAATTCCTTCACCTTCTGTTCCGAGGGTGCAGGGACTTTGTCGTCGATTTCGGCCTTCAGGTATTGCTCGTCAGTCATTCCCTTTTTCGCGGCCTCCGCTTGAATCAGCCTGCGGGTAATCATCTGATCCAGGCCCTGGCGGCGCATCTGGGCCTTCTGGCGCTGGTACTGCTCATCCAGATCGTGCATCTGGTTCTTGAGTTGATCTTCCAGCTGAGCGTAAGTGATCGCTTGGCCGTTGATTGTGGCCACTACCGTGTCCGGTGAAGGCTCCGAGGCGCCGCTCGCAGCGCTGACGTTGGGGCTGGAGGGAGGCGGCTTGTCTCTGTTACAGCCGACCGCAGAGAGAAAGGGCAGCGCAATCCAAAGGGCCATTCGGTTGAAGCGTCCTGGTTTCATAGGTGGCGAGTCTTGATCTTCGCGAGAGGCGCGCGCAAGTACTCGGCGCAAAAACACAGGGTGGGCGAGCTTTATGCCAGAGATGGCTCGAAGATCTCGTTCAGGTCCGGCAGGCGCAGGTCCAGTCCCTCGACTTCCCGCCTTCTCGCACGAACCACTACATACTGACTTGCGTCCTCGAGCACCTTGAGCAGCAGCCGGTGATGAAGCGCATGACCCGCTTTGATCACGGTCAGGTGTCCAATCACCGGATAACCGAAGAGCGCGAGATCCCCCATTGCGTCCAAAACCTTGTGACGTACAAACTCGTCGGGGAAGCGCAGACCGTCCGGATTTAAAATCGCAAATTCGTCGACGACGATCGCATTGTCCAGCGAGCCGCCCTTTGCCAAACCGACCTTCTGCATCATCTCCACGTCTCGGAGAAAGCCGAATGTTCTGGCCCGCGCAATCTCCCGGGTAAATGCCCGGTCCGAGAACTCCATCGCAAAGGACTGATCAGAAATCAGTGGGTGTCGAAAATCGATCGTGCAATCGATCCTGAAGCGAGTGCTGGGTCGGAAGCTGGCCTCCTTATCCCCTTCGATCACGGATACCGGCTTTTTAATCACCAAAAAACTCTTCGGTTCGTCTTGGACCCGAATACCCGCTGAGCGAATCAGGTACGCGAACGGCGCCGCGCTCCCATCCATGATCGGAACCTCGGGGCCATCCAACTCGATGCGCACGTTGTCCACGCCCAACCCACTCAGGGCGGCAAGAACGTGTTCCACCGTGCCTATCTTCACGCCGGACTTGCCCAGCGTGGTGGCAAGCGCCGTATCCACGACGTGCTCGGCTCGGGCGGGAA
>WNFJ01744540.1_pt1 | contig 20432 bp, 14 predicted proteins | sample 5400461 | NCBI WGS metagenome assembly WNFJ01 (sample SAMN13153349, study PRJNA577476) | soil metagenome | isolation source: 115 cm saprolite on Douglas fir-dominated hillslope | place: USA:California | collected 2013-09-17
GGCGTTACGGGCGCTGATCTAAAGAAAAGGATGGTTCATATCATGACCGACCGCATCGTTTACAAGCTCAACTTCAGTCGCAAACTCCTGCTGTGGACGGCCGCATGCCTCGCCATCGCTCTGCCCATTGCCTTTGGACTCTTCAACGCAACTCCCAGCCGTGCGCAAGCGCAACTCGGAACAACGCCGAAGTTCGCTACCGTTTCGATCAAGCCCCATGGCAGCGAAGGCAAGGGCTTCGTTATGACGAAGACGATGCTGTCCCTGGCCGATGGCAGCTTCACCGCTGCAAATGTTTCCCCGCACACGCTTCTTCAACTCGCTTACCACGTGCAGGACTCGCAAGTTGCTGGAGAGCCAGACTGGTTCAACACTGCAAAATACGATATCGACGCGCGCTTGGATAACGCAACGGTCGGTGAAGTGCGCAAGCTCAGCGAAGATCAGCGCGGCCTTGTTGGTCAACAAATGCTTCAGCAGCTTCTCGCGGACCACTTCAATGTGACGTTACATCAGGAGTCGAGGGATCTTCCTGTTTACGAGCTCGTCGTCGCTGAAGGTGGTTCCAAGCTCCAAAAAGCTGGTAAACCCGGCTTCATGCACCTAGGAATGGGCGAGCTGAGCTCGCAAGGAGTTCCTTTGGAATTGCTCACAGCACAGCTGTCACAACGGCTCGGCCACGCCGTCGTGGATAAGACCGGGCTCCAGGGCAACTACGCTTTCACTCTTCACTGGACGCCCGATGCCGATGAACAAGCGCGGCTGCGCGCCGCCGGCTTACCACCGGAGCTCAATAAGCACGGCGAACCGGCGCCCAGTTCCGATGCGCCACCGCTCCTCACCGCAATTCAGGAGCAGCTTGGCCTGAAGCTGCAACCGCAAACCGAGCGCGTCCAGGTGCTTGTCATCGACCACGTTGAGCAGCCTCCATCAAACAACTAAAACCACATGCTTCGGAACCCACTTCTGCCTGCGGTTGGCAGAAGTGGGATTCCGTGCAACTCCGCGGACGGTTGACGGGCTACTCCGTCGAAAATCCTCCCCTACATTTGCATTCCGTTTTCGGCAGCAGCGGGGTTTATGGGTGTGATTGCGACGTCGTACCCGAGCTTGCGAAGGGCTCGCGCCAGCATCCGGGCGCGTTGCTTCTTGGCCTTGGGATCAGGTTCGATGGCTTGCTCGATAAACCGAACCCCCTCATGCAAGATCTTCCACACTACACGGCAGAGTCGATGTGCGATTGCCCAGATGGCAGACTGATAGCCCAGTCGGGGCAGCAGACGCCGGAACACGACCTGAAAATGACTACCTTTCTTCTTGACGGCAGCGTGAGCCGCCTGGTTCAGCACCCGCCGCAGATATTTATTGCCTTTCGCAGAGCGACTGCTGTGATTCTCTTCGGCACTCTCATCTTTTCCGGGACAAGTTCCCACCCAAGAAGTGAATTCGGCCGCCGAGGGAAACGTGCTGGCCTTCACCCCCACTTCCGCGATCACCTGCTGCGCCGAATCCACTCCCAGACCGGGCACTTCCGCCAGTCGGATCACTGCGTCTTGATGCGGCTTCATGGCCTGCGCGATCAGACCGTTGAGCTTTGCGATTTGCCCATCAATCAACTGCAACCGCTCCAGTTGTAGCCCGAGCATTTGCCGGTGCATCGGCTGCGCTCTCCCCGTCAACGCGTCCACCAGTATTCCGATAAGTCCTCGTGAGCCGGGCGCCGCTTGATTGAATGGGAGGCTGGTCATCGGGAAACACCAGGAAGGCCACATTTTTCAGCCGCATTGAACCAATGGAGAGTTCGTCTGCAACGCCAGAAATGCTGGTGAGCGTCGATGCGCATGAGCGGTTCACACGGTTTTTGAATAGCGCCGCTCTGAGAAGGTCACGACGTGTTGGCGCGATTCGCCAAGCCCTTCAATCCCCAACTCAACAACATCTCCAGATTTGAGATACTGCGGCGGCTTCATTCCCAGCCCAACCCCGGGGGGCGTGCCGGTGCTGATCACGTCTCCGGGAAGCAGCCTCATGAATTCGCTCACGTACGATAGGAGAGTCGCAACGTCGAAGATCATATTGGCGGTGGAACTGTTTTGGCGAATCTCTCCGTTAACTTTGAGCCACATTTTTAGATTGCTCGGATCACGAAGCTCATCCGGAGAAGCAAGAAACGGACCTAAGGGCGCGAAAGTGTCTGCGCTTTTGCCTTTCACCCACTGACCTCCGCGCTCGAGCTGGAAACTGCGTTCAGAATAGTCGTTGTGCAGGACGTATCCGGCCACGTAATCGAGTGCTTTGTCTATCGGGACATAGAGCGCAGTCTTGCCTAGCACGAGAGCAAGTTCGACTTCCCAGTCCACCTTGGTGGCATTCCTCGGAATTACCAGCGCATCGTTTGGTCCGACTAAGGATGTTGTCGCTTTGAAGAAGATGACTGGCTCTTTCGGAATTGCTGCCCCGGTCTCTGCGGCATGGTCACGGTAGTTGAGCCCGATGCAAACGATCTTGCTGGGACGACAAATCGGCGGCCCCAGCCGTGTTGTGGACGGGACGCGCGAAGCGGGAGAGGAGTGGGTTTTTAGCCAGTCGCGAAGAGCATCCATGCCGCCTCGCGCGAAGAATGTTTCGTCATAATCCGACACGAAATGCGAGACATCCAGACGGGAGCCGTCGTCGAGGAGAACTCCCGGCCGTTCGCTGCCAGCTTCGCCGAATCGAATGAGTTTCAATGTTTGACTCTCACAACGCGAGCTAAATGCGCCTTGCCAGCTAAGTTTCTAGCTTAAAAATACGTTCCATCCCATTTGTAGAGCAGGCGCCGATGCACGCCTAGTTCTCGCGCCAGCGCCACGATGTTGTCGCACTTTTTCAGCCGCTCGACTGCTATGCGACGGAATTCCTTCGGGTACCGCCCCCCACTCGTTTCTTTGCCACTTGCAGTTCCTTGTCCCTGCAAAGTGTGCCTTTTCCGAGTGTCTCATTTTTGGGGTTCAGTCCACACTGAATAACGATCTCCGTGGCTTGATTGCCCGATCACGGCTTTGGCGATTTGATCTCTTACGACACTCTGCCATAAGCATCCGACGCGCTGCGGACGCGCTTACTTGGCGGCGGTGGTTTTTTCAGCCGGTGCGGACTTCCGCTCAAGCAGCGAAACTATTCCTCCGAGAATGCCGGCGAGCAGGGCCGCCAGACCCCACAAAAGTCCGCCCCACGTGGGTGAAGGTACAGTCCGACTCTCATCGAAAGGTGAGTCAGATCGCATAACCCAAAGGTCGGCGGTTCAAATCCGCCCCCCGCAACCATGAACGCCACTGCCGAAATGCAGTGGCATTCGCCTGTTTACGGAAGCTTCAGTCTCCTGACAGGGGCCCTCAGACTTCCCGTCGAGACTTGTACAGGAAAGTTTCCATCAGGCATTTGCGAGCCATTTCCGCACTGTCGAGGGAGGTGGTTCCTGATAAACTTTCGTCTCGACCTGCCTATGGGTTCATTACGGTCTCAACCCGCGCAGCAGATCGGCGAGATCGTGTTTCATCAGCAAGACTTGATCCGCCACATCAGCAAGCATCGCCGCTCGTTCATTCATTGATTCAATGGTGAGATCCTCAATTCCTTTTGATTCGCAATACCAGTCGCACCGGTCGGCAGCCACATCTGAATCCCTCCCTTTCCGAAACGTCATCGGGGGATACTCGATTTTCCCTATGTTAGGATGACGTTGTCCTCTGTGTTCGCGACAAGCGGGACAGCCAGGCGCTTTCTATGATTTCCCGCAGTCGATTCCTTGTGACCGCAGCGTTTGTGGGCCATCTGCTTCTTGTTCCACCCTGGCTAGCTGGTCAGTTGCATTGTCCTCCTGTGGTACCCTCCTCCAAAGACGGGGTGACCATCTGTGCCATCAAGCAGGAAAAACGCGGTCCGATATTCAAACTTCATGTTCGTGGCAAGATTGAGTATCGCAACTTCACACTCTGGTCGGATGAAGCTACTTACAACTCCGACACAGGCGATGTCACCCTCGAGGGCCATGTCGTTCTTGACGGGGGTCCCAACGACGAGCATATTCACGCCAGTCACGGGACGTATAACGTGCGCTCCGAAACCGGCGTATTTTATGACGTAACCGGTACGATCAATTCCAACCTGCACCCGCACCGCTTTCTATTGACCTCTTCGAACCCGTTTGCGTTTAGTGGAAAGGTCGTTGATAAAACTGGTCCCGACCACTACATTGTCCACGATGGCATGATCACGACCTGCGATTTGGCAAACCCGAAGTGGCAATTCAACACCCATCGTGCGTCCGTCACCGCCGGGGACAGCGCAACCGTTTATCTGGCCACGTTTCGCATTCGGCGCATTCCGGTTTTCTATTTTCCCTACGCAACCCATCCCGTGGAGCGCTCGCAGCGGAAATCTGGATTGCTCATGCCCAATGTGGGGCACTCGTCAGTGAAGGGATATATCTTTGGCGAGGGCTACTACTGGGCAATCAACCGTAGCCTGGACACCACCATTGGCGCGGAATACCTTTCCCGGCGGGGCTGGGCACAACACGGCGAATTTCGTGCCCGGCCAAACCCGTTTTCCTATCTCGACATGACCTACTTTGGCGTAATGGATAGGGGGCCCGCCACAACCAAGGTCAGTCAGGGTGGTGAAGACATCCGGCTCAACGGGGAGACCCGTTTCCGGAGGGGTTTTAGGGCGGTGGCTGATGTCGATTATCTGAGTTCCTTTGTATTCCGGTTGGTATTCAACCCAAATTTCACTCAAGCTCGCCAGTCGGAAATCAAATCTCAGGGTTTCGTATCAAACAACTCAAATGGGTTTTCCTACAACGCCTTGATCGAGCACTACCAGAGCTTTCAGAGTATTACTGCCGGAGATGTCATCACTATCGTGCACGCTCCGAGTTTTGACTTTTCGAGTGTGGACCGCGAGGTCGGCCACTCGCCTTTCTACTGGGCATTCGATACCGCAGCGGAGGGCCTCTCGCGCAGCGAGCCGTCATTCCGCACCGGCCTCTTTGTCGGGCGATTCGATGCCAATCCCAGCATTTCTCTGCCCCTCCTCGTTCGTGGATGGTCGCTGCGCCCCGAAGTTGGGATTCGCTACACGCTGTACTCTCAGCAGCTCGTGCCTTCCAGCGGTCTGGGTACAGCTTCCAGTGATCCGATCAATCGCAGGGCCCTCGACAGCTCGGTTGAATTGCGCCCACCGACGCTGGAGCGCATCTTCGATCACAAGTTTCTTGGCCTCAAGCTAAAGCATGTAATCGAGCCCAGTGTGGTCTACCGTTACGTAACTGGCGTCAACGATTTTTCTAGACTCTTGCGCTTCGACGAACGCGACATCCTCAGCGACACCAACGAGGTGGAGTATCGGGTTGTCAGCCGTCTTTATGCTAAGGGAAATTCCTTCACGACCTCGAACTGCAACCCTACAGACCTATCCTCCTCGACTGGGAGCCCATCGCAAACTGGCGCACCACCCTGGGAAGAAGAGGAAGGTAGCTTCCAGGAACCGGAGCCCAAGAAGGCCGATTGTCCAGTAACCCCACCGGCTCGCTCACTTGTCAGTTGGGAGCTGGCGCAGAAGTACTTTCTCGATACCAGCTTTGGAGGAGCGTTAGTTAGTGGGCAAAGGAACGTCTTTAGCACTACTGTAGACCTGACGGCCTTCGCATTCCTGGCAGGTCCTCGGCGTCTCTCTCCGCTAATCTCCCGGCTTCGCATCCAGCCGACCCCGAGCGCCGAGGTGGGATGGGACCTCGACTACGACTTCCAGAACGGACGAATCAATGCGAGTACCACCTCCCTGACTTATCATGTCGGCCAATTCAGTTTCACCGGTATCGGCTTATACGTGAACTTTCCGGGTCAAATTCTGGCTTCTAATAACGTCATTGGTCCTTCACGTTTTAACCAGTTCCGGACTCAGGTGCAGTACGGTCGCTCGGACAAACGTGGCTTCAGCGGAGCGGCAAGCTTCGCCGTCGACGCCCAGTCGGCAGCGGTGCAGTATTACATCGTCCAGTCTACCTACAACTGGGACTGCTGTGGCATAAACGCGGAGTATCGGCGAATCAGGCTGGGCACAATCCGCAATGAGAACCAATACCGCATCTCCTACAGCCTGGCCAACATTGGCTCGTTCGGAAACCTGCTGCGGAAGGAGAGGCTGTACTGAGGGTGCCATTGCCCCTCGCAACCCAGACGGATGAGGGGGGAGGATCTGCGACAACGAACCCTTTCTGGTTCATTTGCTATCATTGCGGGTCAGCGAGCAAAACTTTGAATCTTTCCGTTTCGACAGATCCATTGACGCAGAATTCGATATCGAGGGCAGGATGGCTCGGACTCGTGCGGACGATCTACGGAAGAGAACTACTCCCGCCAATTACGGTAATAGCCTTGATCGCGGCCTTTTATTGGCCCCTGCTTGCACGTATCTATTCCATCTTTGACGTAGGGCCTGACATCACCGTCATGGCCGTACCGGACCTGAACCTACGCGCCAATGCACTCCGATCCGGGATCATTCCGATCTGGGACCCCTACGAGATGGGCGGACAATCGCCGCTGGGAGAGGTGACCCCTGCGGTTCTTGATCCTTTCAGTTATCCACTCCTCTTAATGCCGCTGAAGAACGGGCACGTACGCCTGGGCTACATACAAATCTACTACGTGCTCCTGCACTGCTTGGCCGGTCTTGCCGCCTACTTGCTGGTAATAGATCTCAACGTAAAATCGCATTTGGCAGCAGTCGTGGCTGGTGTGTTTTATGCGATTGGCAGTGTTCCAGGAAATGCTATCTGGTTTCAGGTTGTTACCGAAGCGATTTATGCGCCTCTGGTATTGATCTTCCTTTTTCGAAGCCTCCGGGGCATGCGCCCGGTTGGAAATGCCGCAGTAGCTGGGTTGCTGCTTGGGTTTTCGTGGTTCAGCGGAACTCATCACATCCCTCTCATCATGTCGCTGAGTTGCTCAACGCTGCTTCTGGTCATTGCGCTATTAGGGGACCGGCGGCTCGGTCTTTTGCGCCTTGCCGTTTTCTCCGGCACCATGCTCTTTATTAGCGCTCCCCAAGTTATTCCCGCCTTGCAATGGGGCCAAATGTCGATGCGCTGGGTTCGTCTGGATCAGCCGATTCCAGGCTCCGCGAAGGTTCCTTTCTTGGCCCACCTCATCGAAGATATCCACCCCTCTTCGCTGTTAAGCATTCTGGTCCCGGGAGCAGGCAATTGGCGACCTATGTTGTTTGCGGGGGTCGTGGCCGTGATGTTTGCAGTTCTGGCAGTAATCACGCATCTTGGCAGCTCGCGGTTGGTTCGTTTGTGCTTGGCCTTGATCACTGCCGGGGCATTGATGACGCTTTCGCAGTACAACATGCTGTACGGCGTGGCCTATATTTTGATTCCTATGTTCGACAAGCTGCGCGAAAGCGCATTTTGGATATTTCTGTCACATCTTGCTTTGACCTGCTTAGTCGGGCTGGGGGTTGATGTATTCATTGGCAGGGGTCAGATCCCATTAGAGCGGCGAATCGCCAGGGCCTTAGGTATCGCGGGAGGTGCACTTTTCATATTTTCCTATCTGGTTGGATCTCTGGGAAAGCAAGAATTTCAGGACACTGGCGACCGGTTCGCGATGTCCGGAATTGCGGCGCTTCTGTTAGCTTCCTTGTTTTATTTGGTCAATGGCAAACTGCTGAAACCCGCACTGGCTGCGGCGCTGGCCCTGGGCTTGCTGATGATCGAACACGGCAATGTTGCTGGCAGACTTAAATACCCCCGCGGTCATGGTTACAATTCTCAGTTTGAAAAGCCGCTGCTGGCGTCAGATTCGCTTGCACAATTTCTGCGCACACGGAGTGACCTGCAGCGTATTGATGTAGACCAGAAGGACTTGCCGATGAACTTCGGCGACCTCCACTTGATCGAGGAGATGAGCAGCCACGGCGGTTCCATGCTTACCTCAGTGTTTGAGACCAAGTTCTGGACCCCGAGAGCACGACAGTTGTACGGTGTGAATTATTACCTCGCACGACAGCCTTCTCAGGCCAATCAAGTGGAACTGTTCTCCGATCCGTCCGGTATTAAGGTTTTCCGTAACCCTGATGCCCGTCCTCGCGTTTGGTCTGTACACAAGATTGTTTCGGTCCCGGATTACGACCGAGCCAACGACTTGCTCGCTAGTCCGTCTTTCGAAATGGCGACCACTTCCTTTGTGAGGGGAGAACCACCGCACCTAGGAGACTGTGGCTCAGGCGACCGGATCGAGCTACTCAAGCGGAGCTGGTTCTCGGTGGCGATTCGCGCGAGAATGCAGTGCGCCGGGATGGTCGTGCTGAACGATAACTGGTATCCAGGATGGCGGGCCAGCGTCGATGGGAAGAGCGTCCCGATTTACTCTGCTTACATGACTGTCCGTGGCGTCATTGTCGGGGCAGGCGATCACGTAGTCGAGATGCGATACAGACCACGAGCGCTGTATCTCGGGTGTGCTCTGTTCGCCATTGGCTTGGGCGCAACCATTTGGCTGTATCGGCGAACGGAAGGCCAGGAGCCTGACTTACTAGCCTGAGCAAACACTGATATTTGGCGTGCAAAAGTGGCTATGCGGAAGTCCCCCCTCGGTCCCGCTGTCGGGAGTGGCTTGGCTATGTGACAGATGAGTTTCTCCGGCGACGTGCCAGAATCCTCAGAGATGGCGCGACTAGAACGGTGGCCACGGTGCCCCAACTGAGGAGCAGCAATACGAAATAGAGCGTCTGACCGTACTCGAACTGAATCTCGTTCTCACCGGCTCGAACCCGAACCGCCCGAAAAATAAAATCGCCTCCGAAAACTTCAGCTGGGCGACCATTCACTGTGGCGTGCCATCCGGAGGCCCATCGATCGGTAACCACCAGCCAACCATTCTGGGGACAGAAGACTCTGAGCACCAAGTGGTTGGGGGTGTAGCGGATAACATGTGCGGGAACTTTTTGGGCTGGAGTCAATTGCGAAATCGCACTCAATTCTGCTGGATCCAAACTTGCTGCTAGGCCAAAGTCACTCACCTTCAGCATCTCAGCGCGAGGATGGACAAGGAGAATCGGAGCACCAAGGCTTTCACTTCTACGCACCAGAGCCATATAGGCAGAACTCGAGGGAACGGCAGCGACCGCCTCTTTGGCGAACCATATTCTTTCGGGGCCGATACCCATGTTCAAGAGCACTGAGTGCTCCGCGAAACCCGCATGGAAGCGGTTTTTCATAGTAGAGTCGTTGTAGAACGTGGGAATCCGCAGGGGCACATTGCTGTTGCTGTGCTCGCCGCCGAGCGAAGGCGGGGACGACAACTCCCTCTGCAGTCCACTCACCATCAAGCTCGGATTGTGGCTGGCATCGACCTGGTTGAGAAGGAACCGCGTCTGGCCTCTGTCGGACATGAAATCTCGCGAAAGGCGCAGCGTGAGCGATGCGTCCGCGATAGCCAGCGCGATGAGGAAGGCCGGGAACCATTTTCTCATCCTGGGCAGGAGAAGTACGAGTAGGCAAATTCCAACCGCACTGAACCAGATCCCGCGAAGGTGCCAGTTTCCACGTTGTAGCTGTGATCCCACATGGTTCACATGTGAGATGACGTGCACATAGGTGCAGACGGCGGCGATGCTGGATAGTGTTGCCACTATCAACAGTTGTTTCCAGACTCGAGATTCGGGCTTCTTTATGGCCGATTCAAGATCGCCTGTGGCCAGAAGTGCTAGCACAACGGCACAAAATATGGCATAGGCGCGAAACATTCCCGGATGGGTGAAATACCGCGTGGGTGGACAATAGTCATAAAGCCAACCACGAAAAGGTAATCGATCGCCTACGGCGCACGCCAGCGAAAAGGCAATGACTCCCGCCAGCCACCAGCGCCAGGCTGACTGCGGACGCCGCCACAATGCCAACAGCGCCAGGAGCAGGGGAAGAACACCGATGTAGACGCTTGCTACCGAAACATCACTCCCGGGCCACAGCCCAGGATTGAGGAGTGGAAACTTGAGCGCCGTGAGGTAAGGGCTGGAAAAAGTAGCAAGCGCTCCCGGATTCAAAGCGTTCTGACTGGCGGCGATTGCGGCTCGGCGGGTCATGGCTCCGGCCCTTTCGCTATAACCGAGGCCTTCTCTAAAAAAAGCTACATAGGTGGGCGCGAGGACCAACACTCCCACGCAGAAAACAATCACCAGCGCGAGGAAGACGAATCTGAATCTGGATCCAACTCGTTCCTCCAACATGGCCGGTTCTGCGGTTGAGGCACAACAACAACGGCCCAGCCCCCATAGAAACAACATCCCACCGCTCAAAATGACGATCGCCGGGTAGCCGCCCAGGGCCGATAGCCCCCAGAGGGCTCCCGCATCCGCCGCGGGCCGGAGACGATGAGAAGTCAGGGCCGCGTCAAATCGCCAGATGAATAGCGGCAAGAACGAGAAGGAGTACAGCACAGCCGTGTGCTCAGCATGTGCCGTGTAGAATCCGCAATAGGCATACCCTAGAGCAACTACGAAAGCAGCCCAAGCAGGAGAACCGACATGGCGAGCCAGCAGTACAACGCCTAGCGGCCCCAGAAACCAGATCAGTAGCCAATAAGCTCGGAAGCTTGCGGCCGTGCCTCCGCCGATGGCACCGATGAAAATGGCGATCGGCGAAGCCGCACCCACTTGCGGATCAGCGAAGTCTGGAGTGCCCGCGGCCAACCAGGGGTCCCAGAGGAGTAAGCGGCCGACGTGCGCGTGATCGGCGACCAATGAGAATGCCGGAGTGTAGAACGCCCACGCATCCCATCTCTGGACCCTGTGACCGCTGACAATCTGCCAATTGATAGTCAAAAACAGGATGGCCAAGAGCACCGCGGCTGAGCAGAAAGGCCACACTGCAATGGTCGTCGTCGGGCGCGGTGGAATCGTCCCCGTCGCAACCGCAATAGTGGTACTAGCGCTCGGCACCGACGCTCCTGTGATCTCGCGAGAACAGTCGTTCATAATAGGATGGAATTTGCGCTTAAGGACGGCGCTGCAGCTAACCTAGATACCTGGCAAACTCTAATTCAATTCGAGACTCAGTGCTCTGATAGTTGGCCGAATGGTTTTGCCGTGCTAGCGGAAGCAGAGCGGTGCACTTCTGCGGAATGTCTTCCCATCGGATTGATTTCGCGCTCCACAACGGTCAGCGGACGACGCTTGACTTGACGGTATATCCGTCCCAGGTATTCGCCAATGATCCCCAAAAAGAGCGCGTTCAGGCTCAGCGAACCCAGCAACAAAATGATGATACTCGCGAAGCCGGGAGGCCAGTTCTTGCCCAATAGCAGGCGTCCAACGAGATACCCAATCGTGCCCAGCAGCGTGGTCAACGAAACCGCCAGCCCCAGGTACGTTGCAATGCGCAGAGGCACCACCGAATGATTAAGGATGCCATCGAGCGCTAAGCCGATCAACTCGCCGAAGGAAAACTTGCTTTCACCATGCTGCCGTTCCGAGCGATCGTAGGAGATACCAATCTGGTCAAAACCCAGCGCGGCAATCGTTCCCCGCAAATAAGGCTGGTCGTCATCGATCTCTCGCAGTTCATCCAGAACACAGCGGTCCACTAAACGAAAGTCCCCGGCGTCCAAGGGCAGCTCATCCTCGCTGAGGGAATCGATAATTCGGTAGAACAGCCTGCGGATAGCGTTCATCCACCAGCGTTCCTTGCGAGAACTTCGAACTCCATACACGACCCGATAGCCATCCTCCCATTTCCGAATGAACTCCAGGATTAATGACGGAGGGTCTTGCAGGTCGCAATCGATCTGAACGGCAGCATCGCCCACCGCATTCAGGTAGGCAGTGAGGATCGAGCGTTGGAATCCGAAATTGCGAGAAAACCGCAGTGCGCGAACGCGAGTGTCTGCGGCCGCCAGTTTCTCGACGATCGCGAAGGTGCTATCAGTCGAGTGATTGTCGGCAAACAGAAGCTCGAAGTCATACCGGTCGGAGACCTGGGCCATGATCGGCACTAGAGCTCGATACAGCGGCTCTATGTTCTCCTCTTCATTGAATACAGGAACACAGATGCTGATCAGCCGTTTCATGTCAGGCGCACTCCGCTAGAATTGCGTATTGAGCCCCCAACGGAAGCCACGCCAACCAGGGTTCAAGTGGACGTAGCAAGGCCAGAAAGCGCGGCATAAACACGATGTAATCGCGGTGCATTACGCGCAGCTTAGCATGGCAAAGATATGCACTGGCTTCGGCGGTCGGAAGTAATATGGCGTCGTCGTCGAATGGGCAGTGGTTCACGACCCAGCGGGTAACTGGGTTGGTGGGATTGTGCTCAAAAATCGCCAAGACACCTCCGGGGACCAGCCTCTCGGCCAACTCCTGTACCACTTGTTGTCGCTCCCGGGGCAGGATGTGGTGCATCACGTTTGCAACTACAATCAGCCGGTAATCGTGGCCGAGATCGGCCGTCGTAGAGGTGAAATGACCTTGGCTCTTGAGATTGTCGTCTATTCTGCTGATGCTGTCATGGGAAACGTCAAAGCCGTCGACTCGCAGACCTGGAAGGAAAGTATTCAAAGAAGCTGAGAGGAGCCCAACTCCGCAGCCAAAATCCAGTGCTTTTCCCGAGAACGACGGAGAAAGAACCCTGCTCAGATAACGTGCCTTATATGCGGCGAAATAGGCAGAGTTCTCGCCAGAAGCCGCAACCGTGCGATCAAGGACCTGCTCATAATTGCCCGCGAATTGGTCAAATTGCATGTTGATGTCCAATTCCTGAATGCGAGAACCGGCCACTCGAAATGATGCGCCGGATTCCATCTTGTAAAGACACGGCTGGACGCCACGACGTTGCCCTGACGAACCGACCATTGTCGCCGACAAGCCACATCGGCTCATCAGTTCGATATTGCCGCCTTCCCCACTGCAGCAGATCGCGCGGTTTCTGAAGAGTATCGGCCACCACCTCACCCACCTCGCGTATTCGGGTAGGCTGCGAGGAGCACACATTGTAAGCCTCGTACAAATCCAACTCGGCTTCCGCAGCTTTAAGAAAGGCTTCAACCACATCCTCCTCGAATAACAAGTCCCTCACCTGCTCTCCAGGCGTGAGATCCACCGCCTGATTCCGCTCCAAACGGCGGATCATATATGGCATCAATCGGTGCGGCGCCTCACGCGTCCCGAAAACGCCGAATAGCCGAAGGGTTACAAATGGTATGTTCAATTGCGAACCGTATGCGCTTCCCAGGAGCCCCGTGGCTGCTTTTGCGGCGCCGTAAAGCGATAGTGGACGCAACCGCTGCGTTTCCGAGATCGGTAAACCTTCGCTCTCAGGGAGCCCGTACTCGGAGCAACTGCCGGTGTGAATGAATCTCTTGAGTGGCCACTTCGCCACCGCGTCGAGGAGGTGGGTGAGCAGACGCACATTCCCTTCGATGAGTTCGTCTGGATCACGGTCCTCCGGTTGAACACCGTAGGACGCCAAATTGAACACTACGTCGGCCGATATATTCGCGAGATGTTCCTTGAAACAGGACGTCTGGAATGACGGAACCTGGATCACAAGGACATTCTTCAAATGGTCGAAAGGCAGAGATCCCCGCTTTTGGCGAACGAGGCAGATAACATTCACCTGCTCGGCAGCAAGGCGAGCCACCAAAGCTGATCCGATAAAACCAGTTGCGCCAGTCACGAGAGCCGATCCGAAGGATCTCATAAATTAGCTGCTCTCATGTAGTCCTCAATTTGTTTTGTAGTATTCGACTTTGCCGAACTACGATCCTGGTAGAAGCGGCGGTACCAATCAACGGTCCATGCAACAGTCTGGTCGAGGCTCAAAACCGGATCCCAGCCAAGCTGCCGGCTCGCTTTCTCACAGTTCAAGCGCAGGAACTGCGCTTCGTGCGGCGCGGCGGGATCGGTCTCCATCTTCAATTCTCCTTTGCCCCAAGTTGAAACCACTCGCCGCGCGAATTCAACCACAGGAAGGGCGTCCTGCTCGGGAGGGCCGAAATTCCATGCGCCAGCATATGCTGAAGATTCCTCGAACAGCCTTTGTGCAAGTAGTAGGTATCCCCGAACTGGCTCGAGCACATGCTGCCAGGGCCGAACAGAGTCGGGTCTACGAATAACAATAGGGCCGCCGGAGCAGATACCGCGTACGATGTCTGGGACCAGGCGGTCCTCCGCCCAGTCGCCTCCTCCAATGACGTTGCCGGCTCGAGCTGACGCAATCGCTGCACTTCCATTATTGGCGAAGAATGAGCGCCGGTATGCGGCTGTGATCAGTTCCGCTGCTCCCTTGCTCGAGCTATAGGGATCGGCGCCTCCCATGGCGTCTTCTTCGCGGTACGCCTGAGACCACTCCCGGTTCTCGTAGCACTTATCGCTGGTCACTATGACCACCGCGCGCACCGACGGAATCTGGCGTGCAATATCCAGCACGTGAACTGTTCCCATTACGTTGGTGGCGTATGTCTGTATTGGCTCTCGATAGGAGCGGCGTACTAACGCCTGGGCCGCAGTGTGAATAACGATTTGCGGGCGGTAGCGTTCGAACGCGGCTGAAACCGCGGATACTTCTGTTACATCGCCGAAAACCGAGACGACACCGTCGGCAACTCCGGCAGCCGCGAAAAGATTCGGTTCCCTATCCGGGGGAAGAGCAAAACCGACTACATCGGCTCCCAGCAGTTTCAACCAAGTTGTCAGCCAACTGCCTTTGAACCCCGTGTGTCCCGTTACAAGGACTCTCTTGCCGGCATAGAAATTCGCGAAGGAGACCTTACTCATGCCGCTGCCCATGGCGCCGTCCCCGCCAACCAGAGCGACTCCAGGAATTGCTTGTCGCGCAGAGTATCCATCGGGTGCCAGAAACCCTCATGGCGGTACGCGAGTAATTCCCCATCGGACGCGAGACGTTCAAGCGGCTCACCTTCAAGGGCCGTCTGGTCGCCTGTGATGTATTCAAGAACCCGGGGTTCAAAGACGAAAAATCCCCCGTTGATCCAAGCTTCACCGGTTCGGGGCTTCTCCGCAAACTTGATGACACTTTGCCCTTCAATTCGAAGACTGCCGAAACGCGCGACCGGGGAAACGGCGGTCACAGTGGCCAGTTTCCCATGAGAGCGATGGAATCGGACAAGCGCATTGATGTCAATGTCGGCCAGACCATCACCATAGGTAATCATGAAGGTCTCGTCCCGAATCAAACTCTTGAGCCGGCGCAGGCGTCCGCCGGTCAGAGTCTGGAGCCCGGTGTCTATCACTCCTATTTGCCAATCCGGAGCGGATGAGTTCGCGACCGTACACGATCCATCGCGCAGATCGATGAAAATATCGCTGTGGTGAACCAAGAAATTCCGGAAATATTCTTTGATGACCTCGCCTTTGTAGCCGCAGGCGATCAGAAAGTCACTGTAACCATGCTTTGCATAGATATTCATGATATGCCATAGCATGGGCTTGCCACCGATTTCAACCATCGGCTTGGGCCGGGAAGCCGTCTCCTCAGACAAACGAGTCCCCAAACCTCCCGCCAGGATGATCACTTTCATGATTCGGTCTGCCGCCTGATGGTCAAGTTGAACTTCATTCAATCTGGGTGTATCTTGCAAGCAATCTTAGTGGAAATCAATGTTCGAAACAATTCGCTCAGTTCTTGCGTTACCACAAGCCTATCAATTGTTCTTTAATGTGATCGGTGCTCCCGAGCGCAGCCGAATTCTTGTGCGCGAATACATCCACCCCAACCCGGGAGACCGGATTCTGGAGATTGGATGCGGTCCTGGGACTATTGTCCCTTACTTGCCGGCCACAGAATATGTAGGATTCGATGTCAGTCCGGAATACATAGAGCAAGCCCGCAAGCGCTTTCCCGGGGCAAAGTTCGTCTGCGATCGAGTCAGCCAGTTCACGCTCCCGTCGGGGGATCACTTTGACATTGTTCTTGCCCTTGGCATTTTGCATCATCTGGACAATGAGGAGGCGCTCCAACTATTTCGGATCGCACACGAGGCGCTGAAGCCGGGCGGAAAGCTGGTAACGCTGGACGGGGTTTGGACGCCGGACCAATCGTCCGCAGCTCGCTACATCCAAGGTCATGACCGGGGACAGTTCATACGCGAAGAGCAGGCTTACACAACATTGGGCGAGAAGGTTTTCCCGAAGATCAAGTCCAGCATTCGGCACGATCTGCTTCGGATCCCTTACACACATATCATCTTGGAGTGCATCCGTTAACCCAGCGGAAACTGGTTTTTCGTTGCCTCTGACGCCTGAACCCTAAACGCATTTCAGACCGCGACCACGTTCAACCTCGGCATCTGCAGCCGCAAAGCTGGCACTGACTTCAATAACTACGACGTCAGGGGTCTTCGCCTGCGAGCGCGCGAAACCAGCCAAAGGGTGCGACCCACGAGATACAACAATCCAAAAGGGAAGAACAGGAGAGAGCCGGGGTAGTACATCTTTGTGCGCCGGACAGCCAACTTCCGAAGGTCATTCCACCGTCTTCGATCTGCTATCAGAACGTCTGCATTCTCGTTAAAAATAATAAATCTGTTTGGCTTCAGTACGAGACTCGCAAGCTTCAGCTTTCGGAACGTCGGAGTGCCGGTGAGCAGCAGTATTACAACATCAAACTTTCGTCGCCGTAATCCGAGCAGAGTGCGCACGGCTTCCGCCTTCACTTCTTCCAACCAAACAGATTCGGCAGCAGGAGAAAACAAGTGCGCATAGGCCGTTGGTGCTAAATACGCAAATGTGACGTCGGGCATCTCCTCCTGAATCAAGGGAAGAACTCTCTTGACCAACTCTGGTGCAGCGCTGGCTAGAACAATACCCGATCGATATCTTTTCAAGTTGGTTTCCTTCGTCAGAAGGGTAAGCAGTCCTCGCATGATTAATGCCGCTCCACCTTCTCCGCGGCAGGAAAGTTCGTCACGCACGTCTCCGAGCGCTGATGTGTGGACCGTCCGTAATCGTTCGGGCGCAGGATTTGCTCGTACATATTGGCGTAGAACGTGGCGAAGGCTTCCCAGGAAAACGACGAAGTGGCCAAATCGCGTGCTCGACGCCCCATCGCGCTGGCCAGGTTCTGGTCGTGCAGAAGCTCAAGGATGCGCCTGGCGAAACTGTCAATATCTTCGGCTAGGAAGAAGTATTCACCGTCCTTGCCGGTCAGACCCTCGAAGGCAAGCGGAGTGCCGACAACCGCCTTCGCCATTGCCCACGCTTCCAGCACTTTTGTGCGCATGCCCGCTCCCTCGAAAACGGGCGCCACTACCACGGACGCGCGTTGCAGATAAGGCCGTACATCGTCCACCCAGCCAGCCACTGCAACGTTATTTTTGCCATGTCGCTGCAGCATCCCAGGAGTCGGATGATTTCCCACCAGATAAAGTTGAGCCGAAGGATAGCGTTCAACGACCCTCGGCCAGACGTGCTCCAGAAGCCACATCGCTCCATTCGCATTAGGCGAATGCCGAAAGCTGCCAACAAAGACCACAGAACCGAGGTCAGTTGTTTCGGGCCCAGGAGAGAAAAAATTGCAATCCACCCCCATCGCATGACAACGCACTTGAGTGGAAGGAGCATATCGCGCCAGAAAATCTGCCTCAGCCTGAGTCAGCACAACTACGGCCGAGAACCTCCTCAACATTTTCTCTTCATAGTTCAACATCCGCATCGCCGAGATCAACGCTTTGAGCTTGCCGGCTGTCCAAGACAGATGCCTGAAATGATTGATGCGCGAGAGTGAAAGCACTTCGTGGTTGGTCAATACGGTTGGGATGGATGGCGCGATATTGGCGAAGTGCGCGGTTTGCAGATATTCGCATTGCATCAGGTCAAAATGCTGCGTGGCCAAGTAGCTCTTTACCAGGCGTTCCATCCCCTCGTGATAGAACTCGCGGACAATCTCCGGTGGCTTTAATCCAAAGAGGTTCGAGGTACGGAAACTCTGCCCCCGGTAAAGTACTTCCACTCTCTCGCAGTACGTTGCGAGCTGTGGCACATGACTAAGTTCTGATTCCTCATCGTAGAACGACAGGACGGTTAAGCGATGGTTCTTTGACAAATTTCGGATAAGATTAAACATCATGTTGCCGCCGCCATGCGTGCCAAGACAGGGCAAGTAGGCGCAAACCATCAAGACGCGTCTTTGCTGGGAATTTCCCGCCTGGTCGAATCTGGCGCCATTGATCGAAATCGAGGAATGAGGACGTCCGCGCTTTTTGGACACACAATCGCTATGCTTGACCAGCCCGATGCTGTGAAGGGCAATGCCAAGCTTTCTCTGATCGGTACCTGAACTCAGTGTTCGATTCACCCAGAGTTCAACCTCAACCGGCAGCCGGGCGGGAAGATCGCGAACAGGCCAGCGGTATTCGAACCCACCTTCTTTCATGGTGAAATGTTTCTGTTGCCCGCAACAGCGCACGTTCAAACTCACCCCCGAGCCCTCGTACGACGATAGCGAAGGGACATACCCTTGCACGAGAAGCTCAGCTTCTCCCTGTGGAGCCAGCAAGAATACTGAGGCCTGTTTAGTCATCCAACGGTACGGCCGGCTGGCCCCCACCTCGAGGTCGTGCCAACCGCTACCCAGCTGATCTGAAAACGGACCTAGTGCAAAATCAATGTGATTGGACTTGATGGTTGCGTCTGGGGGAGTGTTGGTCACTTCCAGAATTTCTTGATCACTTCGCACAACGGAGCGGGCAAGCCGTAATTTTCGGCGTAGTACTGCGGGAAGACGTTCCACTGCTCCGAGAAATGCAAGCATCTCCACCCGGATTCCAATTCCCGGAGTGCCCGCGCGGCGGATGAGGGCGCGTGGGGTACGGACAAAATGCGCCATCAGTTTGCCGAAGTCGCTGAAGTTCTTCCAGAGGAAGAGATACTGATTCCTGCGAACGATTTGAGAGATAAATTGTTTGCCGAACCGGCTGGTGCTGCTGCGGTGTTTGTGAATCACTTTGCTTTGCGGTGTCATCATCCTCGACATAAAAGGGGTCATATAGACGATCAAATCCACCCAACCACACGAATTTGTGGCGATCCACGGCAACCGCCCCTCCGTGCCCCCAAAATACCGGGACGTGTTGTTGCTCCTCATCACTCGGCAGGACGGTTTCGTGTCTCCAGTCCAAATCGCATCCGTTGAAACTCGCCCGAGCTTTGCCAGTCTCTTCCCTCCTCTTGGAGGGGTCTGCCAGGAAGACCTGGCTAGCAACAGCGAAGACATCAGGAGAACGGAATCCGGCGAGGAGCGGCGCCAGGAAGTCCTCATGGACGATCATGTCGTTGTTGAGCAGGACCAGGATGTCATTTTTCGCTGCGGCAACGCCGAGATTATTTCCCCCCGCAAAATATTCGTTGACAGGACTGCGAACGACTCGCACTTGGGGAAAATGATCCCTCAAGTATTCTTCCGTCCCGTCAGTGCTGCCGTTGTCGACCACGATGATTTCATGGTCGCCTCCCTGAAACTTCACGGCTCTGACCAGCGCGGGAAGCGATTCGGCCAATAAATCTCTTCCCTCCCAGGTCACGATCACGATGCTACATCGGGCCGGATTCGCCGGCGCGACCAAGGGTGCCCGTCGCTTGCTGATCCTGCGAAGCACCCGGGCAACTAATTCGGCAGCGACGAAGGTGGCGCCGACGGCCCAGTCGAACGGAGCCACAAGGCCGAAGATGAAAGCTCTTTTCCAACGTGTGGCTTTTGCCCAAAGAGCGCGAAGGTCCTGTATCTCTTGCACGCGCTGGCTTACTTCTGCGTTGAGTTTATCGGCCCACGCCGCTTTTTCGTCAAACTCAGGCTGCAGACGCGACAAATAATTGCGGAGTCTGCGGACCTCGGTAGTGAACGCCTCAAACGAATTCGTGAGCCCGACATTCTCCATCTGCAGGGGCTCTCCGCATTCACCCGCTCGAAAGGCCTTGAAGACGAATTGGTAGCTGTTTGCATGAGGCAGCGACCTGACTCCCAAAAGCAATTCTGGAGGCACCGCGCTCAGGTCGGGGCTCACCTCTGTGCACCCAACATCGACCCTGACCGTTCGCAAATCGCAGATCTGGTAACCAGCGGAGTCGAAAAGCTTGACCACATCTTCCAGCCCGAAGAACCGCAAGTGTGTGATGTCCAAGAGCCCAGAGTCATGGTAGGGAAATTTTCCCGCCAAAAGGTTCAAGATAACGTCGCCGTGGGCCACATTCGGCAAAGAGACCACGAGATAGCCGTTTGGTCTGAGATGAGATTGCAGTTGCTGAATGACCTTGTCCGGCCACTTTAGGTGTTCCAAGACGTCGCCGAGAATCACGACGTCAAAGAAGTTTTTCTCCAATGTGTTGCCCAGCAATAACGATTCAATGTCCGCGTTCAGCAAGCGGCCACAGTATTG